>JGI24159J19872_10004119_pt1 | contig 18443 bp, 18 predicted proteins | sample Ectturendosymbi4_FD_19872 | JGI IMG/M metagenome (IMG submission 19872) | reverse complement strand
AAAATTATTAAATTTATGAAAGTTTAGGTTTAGTATCTACTAAATAGGACTACATGTACAAAGAGACATGCAAAACGACAAGATGTATTGACTTTCAAATTCAAAAGTATAGTCTAAGTATGACAATTCAGTATCATTCTGACACTCTATTTCTGAGTCACTCTGCTCATTCAGCACGTCATCAAATTCTCATGGGAAATACAAATGTGCGCTGTCCCATCCCATGGGATTCCCATAGGAATGACATTCCTATGGACAAGCCTGCACTTTACAAACTCTTATTTTCTGGGAAATAACATAAAATCACCTTCGAAACTTATTTTCTGGGAAATAACATAAAATCACCTTCGAGATATTCATTTTATGACTGTTCTCTTCACCGAGGTTTTAGTTACATGGTATTGCTTCCTTGATAACCTTTCTGCGCAAGAAAGCGTAGTAACGCTTCATGGTCGCGTTTCTCCAAATAGCTGATGGTTATAGACTCACCGGGCGAATAGAACATGACTAGCATTTGTTCGGACCTGGATATGACATCTGGAAAATTACTTGGCGACAGCAACTCGACTAGAGCTGGCCGACCGTCGCTTACTTCGTCATCATCGAGTGTTGGTTCGCATTCACCGATCTGGCACATACCATCAGCGTCAGCGTCATTTTTGTCTTCATCATCAGCCCTAGAATTCAGCATTTTTCTTGATAACTCAGTTTTAAAGACAGTGTAAAATTGCTGAAATTAACAAACAATTTTTGCTCTGCAGTAGTTTATAGGTTGCGCCTTCAGGCCTGTTCTCTGTTGTCGTAGGAACACGAGCAGCATTTGGCATAACTGGCTAACATCTGGGGAAAACATTTTCACGAAAGCTAATTTTCATCGGTATTTATGCAAAACGTGTTTGCTGTTCAATGTCAATTTATTTTTAAACTGATGTCGCTGATGAAAGAGAACTTTTTCAGTTAGAGCAAAATAGGCACAAACAAACAATTATGGTGGTTGCATTACAACACTATTGCTATTATGCTTTCCTTCACATTGCACTTGAAATAGTGGCCTAAGTGGAAAATCTTTCTCTCTCACATCCACAATGCACGATGCAAGAAATCATGCCATGCGTAAGAACACTCGGTATTTCACTGTTCTTTTTGATTGTTACGTTACTATTTTGAAAGAGCCAACATGCATGCCGAGAAATATACCATACCTGGACAGAAACTTTACAAGCGCTTCGCCCGTCCTTTGCCCTTTGTAATTTTGCAAAAATTTTCCATTTCTGCAACATCAAATATTGGTTTCACTGATGATGGTAACAGTGTGTATCATAGCGTTTAAGTAGATTTTGTTTCTAACAAGACTTATAAAAATCAGTGAAAGTGAAACCTTATGCAGGGTTTTGATAAATAGAGACTGCTTCACAACCAAGTTTTGAATGAAAGAAGTAACGAAGAAACAAAAATGAAATGCCTTCCAATGCAGCGACAATTAAGGTTATGTTATTTTAACACGAACATAATAAAAATTCTCAGAACTTGCAAATTTTGCCTTGACTATCAGTGTAAATTCTTTATTGCCAAAATTCAAAATTCAGTTGGTTCTATACTGTTTGTTTGCTAGCGCCACCTATGCGCCTGGTCTCGCAAAATGTGAGCTAAAAATTTAGTGAAGCGGAAACTTGAACTGCAGACAATTAGATATGAGTTAATTTCAAACACAGAATGCTGCGTCTGCGTGTTTCTTGCGTGAACAGCCGTAGAATGTCACGTGAACATTATCGCAAACGGAACATTTCGCAGACACAACATTTCACAAATGCTTTCGCAGGCTTGATAGATGATATCAAAAAATGATGTGACATTTTAATTTGTGCATGGCTTCACTGATATACTGTAAAACAAACACCATCTTACTTGAAATACAACAAAGTGGGGAAGCCGGTCACATTGTATTTTGACATTAGCTTCTTCGCTTGGTCGCCGTCGACGGCTGCAAGCTTGGCTGTTGAACCTTTAGCTGTCAGAACATCTGCTGCTCTCACGAAGTCTGACTTGAAACGTTTGCAGTGAGCACACCCTGAGAACAAACTGTAAATTAAAGGTTTCATTTTATACATATGTCTAAACCTGTTTTAATTATTGTTCCATCCAAGAAATCACATTTTTTTTCTCCACACACTTGTATTTAACAACGAAAGTTTTCGTTTTGTAAAAAGTAGCTAATTTGAGTTGTCTACTTTACTACCACGTATATTCCAGAAGGCTGGCATACGGCTGCCAAATTTGTGGTTTTGTTGGGCAAATTAATGTTATGGTTTTTCAAACGCACTTGACAATAAAGGCAATATTTGTTATTATTATTTGTTAGAGTTGCTTCAGAAAGAAACTAAGTTTATAAATGGGATTTACTTTTCCCAAATTATTGAATACTGAACAAATGAATGCAAATCTATACGCCAGGCCTATTTTACCAAATACAACTTCTTTCCTTTTATGAGGCAAAAAATTTTACCACCCATACTTTGCAATGCAAAAACAAAAATTTGCGGAATTTAAGTCTCTATTTGGTAGAGCTATCTGCTGTTGATGTACAAGGTGCGCGGTAAAAACAAATATTTGTTTTACGAAGTTTGACAGAAGACCGCTGCAAGCAATAAACAGCGTTGGAGCATTGGCTTCTTAAATCGCGAAGAGGTTGGTGCTTTCTACGGTTAATGTCAAACAATAAATTACGTGATTTGTTGCAATAACCCTCCTAAATGAAGTTTGTATTTTTTAGGGAGCTGGTTCATATACGTTTAGAAAAGCAAAAGTTATCTTTTGTAGAAAAAGCAACTGGTAGTATCGATCTTTTATGAAAGTAATTTAAAAATCTCTGCTAAAATGCACAAAATGCAAACTCACATTTCGCATAAAACATGACCACAACTTGATCGTGTTTCTTCATAAATTTTCGAAAATTCTTTTTTGAAAGAATAGTAACGTTGCTGGGTGTATTCGCCCAATCCTCCAGAGTAGGAGGCTTCGGTATGAAACGTGGCCTGTATATTAGTTTGACAATTTTAAAGAGATCGAAATCTGCTGCACTGAATTCCGTTGTACGATGCATTCTTTAATGGGAATAAACGGTCACAAATATACGCACAACACGGCAAGCCGAACCCAAAAAAGGTTAAATGACAACAAAAGAAAGTCAAATAACTTTTTTCTCATTGCGACACCTTTTCTGTTCGTATTATGAGGTTGTGCTTTCCTGTTCAAAGCACAAGATTTTGGAAATCAAAATGGTCGAACTCCCATCAGGCGGCGGCAAAAAATAAAACTGATGGCGTTATCAGAGATGTTGAGAGGGTACTGTAGATTGACAATTTAATATTCCGTTATTTTTTGTCATGCACATCACAGAGGCAACTCTTTTTCGTCACTTGAAAATGACTTCAGCACAGTCGTTTTAGTCTACAATCAGTACTTTTGTAAAGGTGTGTTTTTGTCACTTTTTCCTAACTTTTGTTTGTAGAAAGGTGTAAATCTAGCGGTTTTGTACGTTGTACGAAATTTGTCAAGTTTCAAGCAATTGCTTTCTGTTCAGGAACCAACTGATTGCGCCACACATGCAAAGGTGAAACATTTATGCGTACAGTTCTACGGTAGTTGCTGAAAGGGGCCCGAATACTCGTAACCCATGCTTAGTGTTTTTGTACAGAACCAGGATGAGGTTATTAACCAGATTACTTACTTTTTCATGAACGCAACAATGTCATCAACAAGCGGCTGGCCGTTGTACTGGTATTTGAATTTTCCTTTCCGAAAGTAGGCAAAGTAAGGATAGGAGTTGATGCCGAACTTCTCTTTGAGTTTCCTGCCTGCAAGTGCACATGAGAGGCAGTAGAATTGAGTGTGAGGCAACACGGTCGTAGCAGATATAGAATTTAGAGGGGTTGTACTTTCTCCATTCTTTAATAATGAGGAAAATCTTTGTGAGGGTTGCGCAACAACGAACGTTTTCATCCAACAACGCATATAGCAGCAGCTTACGCGGTAAAAAAACATAATGACATTGGGCAAACAAATGTACCTAGTCCAACGGTGAAAATGTTCTGAGTTTATCATCTTTAAGCAATTTGATAAAACAACTGGCAAGTTCCAACTACCACTTTTCAAAAAACTAATCCAATCACCAATATATTTACCAAATTTTGAAAAAATGTTGAGTAAATTTGCTTTGAAGCTCATGGTGCACTGATCCAAGAAATATTTAAACAACAAATAAGCTTGGGTTTTAAAAAATGCTAATGCATATCTTTGCTTGCCACCAGTCAGTAGTTTGCTGGGTTTTCCAACAAGCACCTGCTTTTATCAAAACTTTGGAGGAAAATATTTGCCTACGACGCTTTTTATATTCCTTAGAGTCGTCTTTGAAGACGAAATATATTCACGTTACCATTAAATTACAATTATTAAAGCATCATTTATTTGCGATAGGCGTCACAAACAGAATAGCAAGTTCATGACTGACAGTTGAGCCCAGGTGATGTACAACGTCCTTGTAAGCAGCATAATATTAAATTATATTTTCACAAGAGACTTAAAACTCGATAAAAGTGGTTACAGCGTAAACGCGCCACAATATTTTGCATAAGCGTTGACACCTTTGGCAAGGTTGACGGCGGCCAAAGTTACATCCGGATTTTTCTGGTCGAGAATCTTTGAGGCATTCTCGTACATCTTGCGCGTTTGATAACATAACGAGCAACCTGGAAAGGTAAAAATGTTGCAATTTGAGTGCATTTTCTTTTTTACGTAACTGTATATGGAAAATGTACGTAAACTTTTAACCCCGCTCAGGATAACTGGGTAGACCCCTACCCAGGGGCTTATGTTTTTGGTGATTTCATACACTTAGCAAAAGGTTAGAAACCTGTGTTTTCATGACTTTTCCTGATTTTCAGAGACAAATTGAATGGTATCAGATTCTACCAAAATGTCTCTGAAAGCCTATAAATAGAAAATTGGGGCACTCTCCTACCCAGGGTTACCTGATGTGTAGCAAATTTTGTTTACCCTACTACCTTCAAATTTCAATTTGATTTTAATTTCAAAACGTTTTGTGACAGATACGACATCGGAAATCGATTTCATAAAGAGTATACCAACACCGTGACTTGATATGAAGAAAAACGGATCTAAAACGCGCATGACATTTTCCACGCACAAATGAAAAGGACCCTCTAAAGAGCAGCTATTTTGGGGCACAGTGCACAAAATTTATATGTTATGTGTGCTTTGCTGTGCAGAAACGATTTGTTGTGAAAGTGATTAAAAATGGACGTCGGGAAGTCAAAAATAGTTTGGTCCGGAAAAAAAGGATGTCGCATGTCCCAAGAAAACATAATCAAATTTAGGATTGCATCAGACCCTTCATTTCCCAACTCGTATAGTAAAGTTTCCTGAGCAGGATGTAAAATTTTGTTTTCATGTCGCAGTGTATAAACGATAATATAAATAGGCGTACGGGTTTTCATGGGCCGAAAGCCATTTGTTGTGACAAATCTGTTATTACCACAATTTTTGGTTCCGACTGCGCCCAAGTTTTTGTGGAAATTGGATCTGCATTGCCTGAAATTCGACGGAAATTTCGTAAATTGCAGTGAAAATATGTGATATTGCCAGAATAACTGTATTATCACTCATTAAGTTAGTCGTTATCTTCGTTTATAAAGTTTTACTGATTTCAATGAGCTAACAACGGAACGCAGCAGCAACGGTTACTTTAGGTAAATGAAAAAAATTTATTAAGCTACGATATGAAGTAGCAAAGCACAGACACTTTTTGGTGATTTTGGAGGCTGTTTGATTTATGAGGCCTGCAGCAATGGCAACTGACAAAAACAAATTACTCAAAAATTTTTCTGAAAATAGTGGCCTACTTGGAGAGTAGAAGAAAACTAGCATATCTTCTTGATCTTCAGCAAAACTTTCAAAACCGGAATCGTCGAGATGATAAATGTCTTCAGCTGTTTCTTCCATGGACCAATCAGGAAAAACTTCTTTAGTTTTAGGTTTTTTCGGACTTGGAAAAAGAAAAGCATAGTTATACCCTGCGATAAATTGCTTCATTATTTTCAAGGAAGGAAAATGAGAAGAACGGAACGGCAGTGCATACAAATCCGACTGCCCTTATTTTGTGGTTAGCTGCGTTGAACCTAAAAACGCTAGAGTTCCAAACTAAGCTTTCAGAATTTTCATCTAATTTCGTTTGCCTCTTGTTTTAAGCAAATACGAGAGTCTATAGCATTTATTATGGACCAGTGGTTGTTTACCTTGCCAAACCCGGGGACCCTATTCCTACAGATATCAGCTTGGGGGTCCCCTCGCCTGCGGTTGCGTCATTAGTCAAAGTGGTGGTCGTTGATGTGCATCTGAGGGTTAAAAGAAAATATTTTGGGATTCCTTCTGTGGAAGCCCAGTTTTTTCACTGGCCAGGGACCCTGGGGGCTCCCGGGACCCCGTTAAGGAACACTGTTGTAGACTGACTTCCTGTAAGCTGCACGTTTGCTTTTGATGTCACATAAAATAATGATTACAATTTAGTTTCAACTGATCAGCCTATGATTTATTCAAGTACAAGAGCAAACAACAAAACCTATACGTCACAGTGGTCCTGTGGTCATGACAACTCACCATGGGTACCGTTTGTGAACTTGAGAATGAGAGACCCACATTGCCACATTTTTATCCACTGAGCCTGAAATTCCACCACAGGTCAATGACAGACCCACTGTAAAGAGCACTGCCGTAGCGCCTAATGGTCGTAACGGTTGTGGGTGAACTGTCGCCCAACCTGCGTTTCTGTTATTCTACAGTAAAACGTTGTTAAGATTGCCCATCGTGATTTTGCGCGATTGCCATGGGCGTCGGAAAGGGGGGGCAGGGGTGGCCTGCCCCCCCGGGTTTTGGTTATTTCAGCAAAAATGGGTTATTTTCTTGATTTAGGATGAGAAAACCAAATTTCACCACTTTTGTCCCTCCCTGGAAAAATTTTGGAAAAATCCCCTTGTAGCCCCCCCTGGAAAAAATCCTTCCGACACCCATGGCGATTGCAAGTGCGTCTTCCATCAAGTTTACGGAACGGCGTGAAACTTTCTGTGTGAGTCAATCCCAACATTCATTCTCTACAAGCGATCGAAATTTAAGGTGGCGGGTACAACAGAAATTAACCTTTTATCCACATTTCATTTCTTTTCGTAACGCGTCGCAAAGAGATTGTTTTATTTCTTTGCAATGAACACCCACCATAGGCCTTGCCACAGTTACGTAATGAGTGGTCTAGTTGTTGAATCCAGCCATCATGTGATCCTACGAGCATTTTATGCCGTGGCACATGCTATTCAATTGAAATATTTTTTTCTACTCCCCCTCGTGTCGATGAAACCCCCCCCTTCTGCCGCCATGTAGACCTCGTTGTTTCCGCATTTAAAATTGTTTTCTGAAGTTTGACAAAAGAAACCTTTTGGCGCATGCAACTGCACTCATAGCAATTTTATAGGAATTTAGCGCAGCTAGCTAGGAAAGATTAAATGAGAAAAAGTCTGTGCTTAACATCAAGAGATAGTTTTTTGTGATGTAACATTTGCCAAACTCACTTCCTCAAAAATTCCAATAAATCGTTGGCTTCTCGAGAATTAGTGTATTCAAATCTTCTCACACCTCTTTCGTACCAAAATAAGGTTGGCACTCCCATGTCGGGTGTCCACATCCGATAGATTCGATCTTCATATTGTTGGCTGTCAATCACCGCCAGTACAACGGGCAACTAAAAACATGAGTTGACTACATTGCATAAGTCTGTTTCAGACACGTATGATGGTACAAGCCAAACAAGGTCGGCATCAGAAGGAATCGCGCAGAAATTTTCTGAAGTTGTTGGCAGAGAAAAACGTTCAATTCTCTTTTCAAACCTGCTGTTGATGTGTGTACCAAGAGCGAAATTGCAATCTTTAGAAATTAGAAATGATAAACAGTTTGAAGCAAGTGATTGATTAAAGTACGTTTATTTTTAGTCTTGGTTTTAACTCCATCATTTATTGCAGATTTATAAAGATGCATACTTTCAAGTTACACAAAGTTGAGAAATTAAAGAAATCGCCTTTTCGTTTTCAGCCATGTACGCTGCCTCGGCGAGGGGCTTTCGAATGTTCTGACAATTGGGACAGTCTGGACTGTAGATGGTGACCAAAACCCTTGGATGGGAATGAACGAAATCGCTCCATGTCTCGTCTACAAGAATAGGTAAACAGAAAAAATCATTCACTCAAATTGTTTCATTCATGGATACCAAAAATAGTTACCGGTTAGTTTGTGAAGAAGCTCGGAATGACCAACGTTTTCCCAAAAGCCGTTGGGTTCCGCAACATCTTCAGTGCTGTTTGATGCCTCTTCTTTGTCTTCTATGTATTGTATGAAATCTGTGGGCTATAAATACAGAAGTCCACTTCAAACATTTCTGTGAAAACTGTCCGTCTATAAAAATATTGACATTAAAAGCAATCTGTTCACAAGACGCGTTTCTGCACCAAACGCATACCGGCGCTTTTATCTAATGAAGCGTTCAAGACATCGTAAAGGCAAGTACTGTACAAAAACGGTGTGTGATTTGATAATTTTCCAAATATGCTACTAACGGCGATCAGTGCATGATATCTGGTATTCGCGACGAGTTTTCGTTGATATGTCGAGTTTATCAAAAACAATCTGCTTCGAACACGAAGCTTCAACGCTTGCTGTTGATGTAAAACCAGCAGTCCGGTTGGGGTTTGGCACAATTGGGGCGCTCCTTGTCTTTAACTTCTTTAGTGCTCTGATGCGGTAACCATATAAACATTAATTGAGCTTGATCATGTACAGAAAAGGTGCTTGTAAATTTTGCTTGCAAACAGTGCTTGCAAATTTTCATGGCATAGAAGAAAAAGCCACGACATACACGATGTGCAGAAATAGGAAAAACTTTTTTTGCTTTTTACTTTTTAACGCAAGTTTATTGTGCTGTACAAAAATGGTTTTGGCAAGACATTACGTTATTGCATAAATACGGGAGTGGTGAAAAACATCTAGTTTTGCTAATGTTTTTTGCTACCCATTTTTTGAATGCGCTCCAAAATCCCACTGTACAAAACCTATAATTTAATTTGTTGTAGGGTTTCCATAAAAAAAAAAACTTTATCAGGAACATCTGTTTTAATGATACTTTTTTCATTAAAATGAAAAAGTTTGAACCTCGTTTGGGGTGGATGCTAAAAAGAAATATCGTTAACTAGTTTGAATTGACATAAGATGCTAATTGTAATTTTAGCTATGCCTGCACTGCAAACAAGTTTTAGACAAAGCTGCATTTAGATTTTGCATCATTATAACAATCATTTATAACTTGAATCCCGGTGCAGTTTATATAAAGTTGGAAGCAATTGCTATGTTATGTCGACTTTTGTATAAATAACTTTCGGAGAAAAAAGTATAATTCTGTATGTTAAAATGGAGCTAATTGTCTTTTTTAGTTCATATAGCACTCTTATATCCACACAGCATCAGTTCTGATACCTTTGTTTTGTCCTTCAGTGCGCTGAAGCTAAACAAGAAGTTTTTTTTAGGCTTCTATTTTTTGTAAGTGCAGGGGATCAAATACCATATGTGCTGTTTTCTTATTATTATACGAAAAAACTAATTGTTCACTTTAAAAACGATTGATTTATTCTTTTGGTACGGCCATGGTTGCTTCTAGCAGCAAGCGGTAATTAATTAGCCTCAAAAAGGACACGTTCAAGGTAGCAATAACGATTTGGTGAAACTTCGCCACTTGACAATTTTACTAGCAGCAATGCTGCACTACATAACGTGTAATGTTATGCTGGACAGATTGCGTGTTTTGTCGATCGTGCTACTTTACCCACATTCTCGTCTCATGAAAAATCCTGTGTAGTTTTGAGCGGCAATTAGGGATTAGGCATGTTCACAGAAAGGGTTCATGTTCAGATCAAACTCAACATTTTTAACACCTTCCCTGCAGGGATATTTCCTTGAAATCCCGCGTCAGCCACGTGTCTTGCGTTACTTTGCACTGCCATAACTGGCCAGACGATTGAGCTAGAGAGCTGTTCAAACCCTCTAAAGATGCTGCAAGTCTTTTAGTTCAGACTAAAAAATCTGAAGGTTTTGGAATTTGTTTTTTTTGTGGGTGGCGTCATAAGTGGGGTAGATCGTTTGCCGATATATGGGTTTACAAAGTGAGGTGTGCATGATCAGCAGTGTTCGACGTTCAAGTGGAAAATTCATCTCTTGCTGTTAGATTTTCCATTAAACCCTACCTGCCTTTCAGACCTGCTCTTTGATAATGATCGAGACAGAAATCAAGCAAAACGAATTTATTCTATCAACATGCCACAATTTACGCCGGAAATCCTTCACACAGAACAGATTCTACGTCTCGGAAATGTTAAAGTAAACGTTTGTCAATATGGTATTAGAGGCATGTATATATCTTCGGCTGTCTGTTCTGCCATCGGAAGTTCCACGAAGAGCCTGGGGTATCAGAATTTTACTGAATTCGGAAGTTAAAATGAAGGGAACAGATTGACTTGTAGTCGCTCATGCCGATGAGCGGGCAAATTGAGCGAGAAACGGAACATTGAAAGAAACGACTAAGTCATCAACGCAGCTTTTAAGAAAATATTAAGTTCTTTGTTAAGAAATTTTTTTTTCACAACTTTTCGAAGATATATTTTCCGTTTGTGGAGAAACAAAAGCTCTTTGGTGCCAAGGAGATCGAGAGAGGGGGAAAATGGGGTCACGTGACCCGACCACCCTATTTGGGGGAGAAGAGTGAAGTCTTGTCATCTCGTCTTGAAGGCACTCGTTACGTCACTGGGACCGACTGACGTCGCTCAATTGTGCGTAACGTCACCGATCTTACGATAAGCCTGCGCGCGTTTTGGGGGAGAAGCTCATCATCAAACGCTATTCACGCTTAAACTTTGCAAGCGTTACTTTGCTTTCATGACCCGAAAGGTTCCTTCAAGTTCGAGTTCATGAATATGATTTAAAGAGGCCTAAAGGTTAAATAGGCGTTTTTGCCAAACGTCAGCGTGTGATTTTACTGTGAACAGGCGGAACCGCAAAAATCTGTCTTTGCAATGCGTGGCTTGAAATATTAGATCTGCTCTTTCGAAGGACATTTCTTTAACGAGAAAAAAATGACTCCTCGGAGGACGTTTCAAAATTCCCAAATGTCCTCTTTTTGCATTTTGAACATTTTCATGCAACTTGATTCTTGAAGAAATATGCGTCGATTCTAAAGGCAGAAGCATTGAAGCACATGGTAAGACCTTTGTGATGTTGATATAATTTTCTCAAACACTTTTCCTCGTGTTTGGGGATGAAAATATGGTTGCCCTATAAACGTACTTCGGGTTCGGCGCGAAAAATCCGATGCCAATAAAGAAATTCTAGCGAAAGACTGAAGGCACATTAACAACAGCTGTTGTAGCGGTAGATTTCTTTCTTGTTGATCGCAAATTCGCAACTTCTCCCGCACCCGTTGATGCAACGAAAAACACGATTTCGTGCTGGAAGCTGTAATGGCGCGCGGCGACGGATAATCTCGCAACAACCCCCACTTGACGAAAACAAAGACGTCGGGACGCACCAGTCGATTGTTTAAGGGTTCGTCGCAACACGCGCTCAAAAGCTTTTTCTTTGACGCAAAAATAAGATTGATCAGAAACACTACATCAATCATCCGCATTCCGCTGCAAAGCACAAAACTAAAGATTTTTTTACACGGACTGGATCTCTAATTTTCGCAGCTTTATATGAAATAAGCGACGAAACTTGATCACACACACCACAAGCCACTCCTGCTTCCTCCAAACAAACAACAATATCTAAATATCTGTTGCAGCGTCATGCTTCACTGGAGCTTGGTGTTAGCTACTGTGACGTAAAAATCAATGCGAAAAACGTATTTTGGGGATGAGCGCAGTGTATAGAGAGGTACTGCGCGTAAAATCCGTAGGATCCACTATTAGGCAATGTTGAGGAAACAACGAGTAAATAACACGACAGCATGGGGGAGGAGTGCTGGGCGAGAAATATGCTTCAATTGATTTGTCAGTGACTGTGGATAGCAGGGCGGCTTGCATTCATTTCCTAAAGCAATAATATTAAATACAGTAGCAAAGAAATCCCAACATTTCTTTTCTTGCCTTTACAGAACGCATGCATTGAAAAGCACATGGACGAGTCGGAAACAAGGCACTGTTAAATGTTCATGAGGAAGCATCCTCTACTCAATGTAATGGGTCAGATGTTGGTCATGATGAGTGACCGCACACGAAGCCAGTAACAGATAATGGTTAAGCGTTTCCTTGCAGCTGAGGGTTACCTATGCGTAAAGTGACTGTTCACCCGTTTAGACAAGGTCGCTTTCACCATCTGCTGTACGTTTTCGCTTTATTTGCTTAAGTTGCCGATGCCCATTCACAACATGTTAGGCTTAATGCAATCCGACCAACTTTTGAGATTAAAACGTTCGACCATTTGAAATCAGTCATTCGTCTACACTCAGTACAGGCGGCTTAACAGCACAGTTGTTATTACGACTAGGTAGGTAGAAATTAACCCTTGAGGTGACGACATGTTTCAGGAACACAGACTGCTTCGAGTCTATTTTGTTGTGCGCGTGACATTTGCAAAGTTTGATGAAAGCCAGTTAACAGATTTTTTCGATTTAAGCTCTCCATGTTGTTTTTCAAACTTCTAATAAAGTCAGACAGGAGAAACGCCCACGGGAATCAAGACCTGTGAATGTGTTTTTTGTCAATGCTCTTTGTGACATCACAATTTTTCGATCACGTGCCCAGGAAATTAGACGTGAATTGTGGCAAAAAAGAGAGATTAATTTACAAGAACTGCACCGGTGACAAGGCCAGTTTAATTTCTAGAAAACATTTCGCGTTAAATCCACCAAAATTAGAGCAAAGTATGAATTTAAAGGCGTATCTACCTACACGCTTTAACAGTTTTTATATTTTCCAGAAAAGTAGGTAACGCGGTCACGATGAGTTGAACCAAACTGTATGCAGCAATTCTATTAAAATGTAGTAAAAGAAGAGATGAATGCTGATGCAATGCTTCCGGGGACTGTTTACAAACCATAGGTTTCGAGGCAAACGGACAAGTTCATTTATCGCGTAAAAATCACAATGCAAGTAAAAAAATGCAAAAGGATTGCTTCACGATATATCTAGAAAGCAAAAAGCGACTAAAAATAAAGAGCAACGATTCACAAGCGAAGGATCTTTCAACCAGAGAAACGATCTTTATGAAACGTGCGTTTCTAACTTAATGCACCATCGGTAACTTCCAGTAATATACAAGCGATCAGGTCAAGTTTAACGAAAACGCGAGGTCTGCTTCGAGACTCTACAAGGTCGACAAAACCTGGCACACCGTATTTCATTGACCACTGAATGCGACAAGAACAATGTCTAGGAACCACCGAAGTCAAAACAACGCTTAAAAACAATGGTTGGACAGCGAGACTCAGAAGTGAACGAGACAAAAGAACCACCAAAGACCCCCTCCGACCGTAGTTTCTTGGCAGCCAATGGGTTTTACCCCTCATTTATCGAACGGGCAGCTCATATACGCACTGTGTGCGAGGCATGAACGGGAGCAAGAGTCAAGTTTCACCGCTTTCTTGGAAAACGTTTTAACGCAAGATGGAACAAATCTTAATGTGCCGCGGAAATAAATACGAATGAGATCACTGGCGTCGGAAGAATTTGTTCCACGGGGGCCAATAAGAAATAATTTTTCCAGGAGTAGCCAAAATATTTTTGCCAGGGGGCGACAAAAATGGTGAAATTTCATTTTAGCCATTCGAAACTAAGAAAATAACCTTTTTTGCCAAAAAATTTAATTGGAAAATGTCAAATTTGGAAATCCACGGGGAAAAGGTCTGTCTTCCTTTCCGACGCCCGTGAATGAAATGCTTTTCGGTGGCGGCAGTTAAAGAGTTCGGTGAAAGGTCAACTACGACAGAAAACAAACATAAAACGTACGATATTGCTATTCGTCACGGCACTGGGCGGTCATGCATGGCTGCGCACCAATGAGTGAGCAGAGCTAACGCTACGATGTGTTACAACTCCGACTTGACAGCTCCGGTTTTCTCTGACATGAAGCTCAGGAAGTCGGATTCCTGTCAGAAGCGGTTTGAACCGGATTTCGTGTCAAGACGCAGCCAAAGGGTTTCCGCAACCAGAGCAGGACAAAACAACGGGCCGTTGTTTGCCGAAGAGCACCCACGGGATAAAAACAAACAAAAGTCTTGTCAGTTTATGACACTACAGTGAGCAGCGCAACTAAGCAGCATTTCAACAACGAGGTAAGTAAACGAAAACAAAGGTATGAGAAGCATGATGATGAAACAAGCGACGTATCCACAGAGGGGGATTCGGGGCAGTGACCCTTACATTTTTCGTGTCCAGAAAAATGTTTTAAACATATCATAAAAACAAAAACCGTACCCCCCTAAAAGTGTATTTTGCCCCCCAAAACCTTGAAACCTGCCAACAGGCCTGCGTATCCACAACCACGTTAGGTAGGCATAACTTACTACAGTATAGGAGACTTTGGTCAGATAACTTGGATCACTTACGCAAGCAGATCGCCTTTTAAACCGAGAAATTTTCCTGCTCATGGACAGAAAAGAACAAGATGGCAGTTGCGTCTACAAGTCCTTGTGCCATTTGATATTGTACGGTTATTTATAATGCCTCTTCGCGATTTTGTTGTAATTGCCTGCACAGCATGACGGGGTACGCCTGTGGGTCGCAAAGCTTTTTACAGATTTTTCAGTTAAATTTGTGCAGAAATTGTCGCGATTTCACCAAAACGTGATAAAGCAAACTGAGAATTAAAACGGAAATGATTTTTCAACCAGTTACGTGAGTTTTCGAAAACGACGCCCTAATTCACTGAGAAGGCCCGTCGCGATGACAAGTCCCCCTGAACAGGGGGTGAAGCGTGACTGGTGGACGAAAGTGAACGTACGGTAGATTACTACACGACTGCGGACCAACCCACCTCTCGACCTCCTTGATACTTCACTTCGTTCTTGCCGTACGACATGTAATAAAAAGACGGATAGCCTTTGACGTCAAATGTGTCGCAGACGTTCCGGTTCACTGTGCAATCGACTGCTCCGAACGCCACCTGGCGACAGATCGTTCGGGTCAAAGTTGTGTTTTTTTGTGAGAGTCACACAGAAGGTGCGGTGCATGTTAGGTTCGTTCGGAATGCAAGCAAATCGATTTCGATCACAAATCTGCCAACAACTTCAAGCAGCATTTAGGCACAGGGGTGGGGAATGTGTGGCCCACGGCCAAATACGGCCCGGGTGAACATTTTATATGGCCCGCATGAGAATATTCGTCACCCAAGTTAGAGTACGACATCGCGGCAAAACGACACTCCGTGGCAAGCAGACACGTAGACAGTGAGCCAAGAGACGCCTTTCTCGCTCTTTGACGTAAGTTTGACTCCTGGTTTTCCTTCGCAAGATAAAAGTGGAATTATAAGACAAAATTATTTAATTTTTGTGGCCTGTTAGCGATATTCCACAATTCATGCGGCTCGTGATAGTAAATAGGTTCCCCTGATTTAAAGACAAGCAAAGCGCTTTTGAAGTTTTGATCATGTATCTGTCAACAACTATAGGCAGGATTTGGCTGCTGGACTAGAAGTTGGCAAACTCCTCTCGCGGGTTGCACAGGACTCCTGCAATCGCTTTTTCGGGAAAAATTTACCGACGAGCGGTTGCCAAGGTAACTACTGGGTGCCATAACAATTCGCCGACAAAACAGCTTTGTCACGTCACAAAATGCACTTTTCAGGAAATAGTCACGAAAACAAGTTGTTTGTCAGTCAACTGTCTTGGCGCTAAATTTTCGATGATTCGTCACCAAAGCGTGTTGGTCCCGAGTACTGATAAATGTTTGAAGCTAAATGTGTTTGAAACATTTCATAAGTGGCGTTTTCACATCAATTCCGTCATAATGTCAGAACATGCAGACCAGTGAATCCTGTTATAATGAGTTTTAATACTATTACGGGACAAATGACCCAAATGTCTCAGCGAGAAAGAAGCCCTGTTCCACACAGACCCATATTGACCCCAAGCTTTGTCCAACCCCCTTTGATAGACCACTAAAAGCGACCATCCATCTTGGCACAGGTTCCACGACACACACCAGTGCACAACAGCAACTTATTCCGTCACACACCAGTGCACAACAGCAACTTATTCCGTCACACACCAGTGCACAACAGCAACTTATTCCGTCATCAACTACTTTCACTAATTGTCCCAAACACGAAGCAGGAAGTTTGTATTCAGACAAACCTTCTTGTCGTCGGCGAACTTTGATGCGGCATTCTGGAATTCGGGCTTTGCTTTCTTGCAATGACCACACCCTGCGACACGTAACAAGCATGGGGGGTGAGCAAATAAAACAATAATTACCTGCTTTTTAGATTTTTTAAACTTAAGGCATGAGTGTGAAACTGCCATTTGTAGCTCCGAAACAGATCGCATAGACACAGGGTGCCAAGCTCACATTGCCCCGTGGCCAAATGAGGACTTATATAAGTGACTCGAGGGCGGCATAATGACTCTGACGCAAAAATGTCGGTACCTGAACCTGGCTAGAAACAACTTCCACATCCTATTTCCTGCGAAAGGCTTCATGAGTTATGCGCTAATCATTTCTAGGTTTCTCTACTTCCGTTTAGGTTACTTGTTCGCTCGCTAGCTGACCACTTTTAAACACCGATGAAGAACTAAATGACCTAAAAGCCTATTATTTGAAAAATTCCCAAAAAAACATCGCAGGCCGCAAAAAACACCCTCGCGCGCTACATGCGACCCGCGTGTTTGTGACCCCTGGTACAGAGTGCATAAAGTGGTTTGGAAGCTGACGATCAGTTTAGTGGGGGTGAGTTTTAGGAACTTACAGGGGGCATAGAACATGATCAGCGCATGCTTCTTCTTCCGCACCGTCCCTTTGAACGACGCGTCGTCATAATGCTGGACGTCACTCTCCACTTCGTTCCAAGGCTTTTCGGGAGGAGGCGGCTCCTTTGGACTGAATAAAATCGCGCTATGGTTAAACGTTGCGATGAGACACACTTTCCGGGAGCAGAAAAGTGTCAGTTTCAGTTGTGGGGGGTACATTTGGTGGTGTCCTTACTACTCGGGGAAAAAACACTAATTTTTTGTGTGATGTGAATTGTTACCACGCCTGACCAACTGATGTTGCAAATTATATCCTTTTTTTTATGACAACGCTCAGAGTTTAAGTTCAGAAACACTTTAAAACTGTTTTTTGGTGATTTTTCGGTCATTCACCGGATTTTTTTTTAAATGGCCGAAAAAAAACTTAGTCAATTCAGTCGTAATGCCCTTTTCAGCCATAAAAAATTCCCGAAAACGAAAAAAATGACCGAAAATTTTTAAACTTTTTCGGACAAATGATCGAAATGGCTCAGCGAAAAAAAGAGCTTTGTAACAGTTATATAACAGGAGCAAATCGATGCACATTTTATATTTTCACAAAAATACATTGTTGGGTCAGGCGGTTGACACGCAGAGACCTGTTGATCTCACGCAGGGACCGGACATGCCGGTCCATCAAACTCACTCTTTGATGTATTCGATGATGCCATCCACTGTTCTTGTGAAAGCGGATGAGGCGTCATACTTTTCAGCACCGTTTTCGAAGTATACGATGGTGGGATAACCTTTGACCTGCGACAAGTGATTTTGTTTCTGAATGCAAAGACAATCCACCTCGTGCGATCACTGGGCGAGCTAAAAAGCACCAGATAATCAAACCATTCACTTAGCACTTTGTCCTTAACTACTCTGTCTCGGTTAAAAAACGATGCCACAACCTTGGATTGATGAGTTAAGTAGAGGTTTTGGAATCGTGACATCAGACGTAAAACAGGTGCGTCGTGACTTTCTTGGCATCCTGGACGTCTGGTCGCATCTTATAAATGAGCTTCATGCTTTTTGTTCAGCACTCAAATTGAAAGTGTCAGGACAGAGTGCATCGTGGGGTGTAAAAATAGCAGTTTTTAGGTGAGTGAGGAATAATAACAAGGACAAAATTTTAGCTACCACAAAAAGTGATTATATGGTGACTTCTTTCCACCTCCCATCTAAGTCGCAAGTGAAAAGCCAATGACTAGTTCATTTTGTCTTAAAACAAAAAGCAAATCTCTCAGAATTTTCCGTCAAAATTTTACTATAGCTTTTATCGTATTTTAAACGATGAAAAGGTATCAACCTCTCTTTTATTTCGAGAGCCACCGGATAGTAAATACCCCCCCCC
>JGI24159J19872_10004118_pt1 | contig 18443 bp, 10 predicted proteins | sample Ectturendosymbi4_FD_19872 | JGI IMG/M metagenome (IMG submission 19872) | reverse complement strand
ATGTGTGCAGGACTTTATGGACACCCTGTATTACTTTCACATGCTCAAATATAGGATGCTCTAAATGCACACCAAAAAACTCAAACATTATAAATAACAGTTAAAAAAGCAAAACTAACATATAGGGAAAAACTAACAAAGTGTAAAAAATTGGGACATCTTTATTTGAAATGAAAACTACAATTTTCTACAAAGTAACTTGTCTTTTTGTTGGCAAAGCAAATTCTTCAATGAGAATGTCAAAATTTATTTCATCTGTCAATTTTTGCTCTAGTACGGCAAGATTTCTCAACTGCAAGGTGCTCATACTAGATCTTAAGTAATTCTTTGTCAGTTTTAGTTTCGAAAAAGTCCTCTCACAGGCAGCAACACTAACAGCAATTGTGAGGAACATCCGCAGCATTATTACTATGTTTGGAACAGAGTTCCCAAGTGGGCTAGGGTATTCGAGGGATCTGCCTGCCATGCTGTGCCTCCTAACTCTGCAAGGATTCTGCATGCACTTATCAATATCCAAGTAGGCTACCCTACCACAGAGGTAAAACGAGAACTGTCGAATCTGCTCGCAAAGCATTTTACTACAGGAAATCGATTTCGCGTCAAGTACGCATTTTTCAATCTTGCAATTGTAAGTAAAACTTACAGGTGAAATGACGAAAAACTAGAGCAGGGGTCGGGAACCTATGGCTCGCGAGCCAGATGTGGCTCTTTCGATGACGGCATCTGGCTCGCTTGATATTTTCTTAACACGATTGTTACGAATGAAACTTTTCTGTAATTTTCCATCTACCAGACTACAAAGCCATCAGCAACACCATGCAGCACTAGAAGTCGCATTAACAGTAAGAAACATGTTATAAAAGAGCAACTTCAGACATTTGCCATTGCTTAAAATTGTTGGTTTTGCTTAAAAATGCATACGTTAGTTAGTAGTTGCATTAAGTGTTGAAAAACATTATATGACTCTCACGGGAATACAGTTTAAAATATGCAGGTCTCATGGCTCCCTTAGCCAGAAAGGTTCCCGACCCCTGAACTAGAGCAATACTTCTACAGTTTCAAACACATTAAAAACGCGGATTTTTTATTATAGCATACACCATGACTATCACACTGTCATAACCGAACTAAAAGAGCTTTTATGACCGACTAAGAATCTAAGCTCTCGTCGATAGTAGAGCGGACAGTCTTGCTCTAGTTAGACTTAAACATGTACAAATGCCATAGTTAAAATTACTCAAAATCGAAAACGTCCTTCAACTGTCAAGTAGTGTCCCGACATTAAAAACACTTGTTTCAATGCAGCCTATTCAGGTTTATAGCCTAGAGCAGACCCCACAGTGCCGCCTCCATAAAAGTGCCGCCAGGGGCCAACGGCACCCCTCGCCCCCCTTTAGTTACGCCACTGATCTTTCTGCCATATCGCGACCGTTCGTTTTTTCCACACATCAATTCAACTAGTTGAAAGGTTAAAACGATTATAGCAACGAAACAAATAGTAGCTTACCTGCGGAAAATGACACGATGGAGTTTCGTTGCCACAAACGGGTTTGTTTTGGTCAGACAAAGAAATGTTAACAATCTGTGTGATGTTGGCAAAAGACAAAACGTCGCTGCTGTTCGAAATGTGGGCCGCACACGATCGCAGACTTTGAGTGGGGACGAAAAACGCCTGTGAAAAAAAGGAATGCAAATCCTGCGGCAATTTTCTCGACTTGCGGCCTGATTCGTTCCGAAAGTTGAGAAACAAACCACAGGCGCGTTTGGAAATCAGATTTATTCGAATATTATCGTCGTGGCAAACGACAACGGGAGTAAGCAAACAGGCACAAACATCGACTAGTTTCATCTGGCGCACGTATTTATCGCAAAATAAAAAAACCTGACGTAAAACGCCGAAATGTTCATACAGGTGAATAAGTGTAAAGGGCTAGCTGCTTACCACTAACGCACGTCAACACAAATCACCAACGATCGGATTGAGTGGAGTGAATCAGATCCCAACACTAATACTGTACGAAAACTTGAGCACGATTTTGACAAAGCGTACTCCAAGGTACTAATATGAAATTACAAAAACACAACGCCAATGCACGGTAACAGCAGTTACAGTCCAAACAAGATAACACCAACCAAGTTTCCGAACGCCATCAGTGTGACGAGAAGGATGATACAAATCGACAGGGTCCTGATTGTTTTGGATTGAGAACAAACCCGTCCCGATGTATTGAGTTGTCTCTGCGCAAAATATGCGACTACGTTGAAAACCAGCTTGATGTGCGAAGAACCAAAACCTGAACTTTATAAACCAAGGACCTTGCTCGCCTGTGCTCTTTTGGTCGTGTTTCTATGCATTCTTAGTCACGCCTACCGATTACATGGTTTCTTGAGCTTCATATCGACTGTAGCTGCGCGCCACAGGTACACCCGAAACCTTGCCTGCAAACGCTTATTTATTTAGCGGATGGGGTCACTGGGCAACTCCCACCCTTCAGTGTCAACTCTTTTGATTTCAAGTACGATTTCTACGCACATTGTCAGTTTTGAATTGAAAGGTAAGAGGTCCAAACCATCGGTTTTTCAATGATCTCATCTCAAATGAACTATCGCCTACCATCGCTGGGCTTGGGAAGTTGTGAAAAAATAAAAATAAATTTCAACTTCCATCTGACCAAGTGACACTTGCGGCGTGCGACAACTGCAATTAAACGAACTGCTAATCTAATTGCATCACAATTACGCGAGTTCAGGAGCCAACTGCTTCTATTTTTGCCCTCATTGACCTAGACTTGCGCCTTCACTACAATGGCGAGTGGTTACCCAAGTTCGTGTTTGAGGGGCGTTAATTTCCAGTTTGTAGCCGGTATCGAAAAGGTTTTATAACAGGGGTGGCCAAATTTGTTTCACGTTAGAACCACAAAAGCTCGACCTCCTCAGGTGCTACTTTGTAAAAATTCCGTGATGCTTTGACCTCGCTGGCCTCAGTTGTTGTATCAGCTTTCTTGTTGAAGATTTTCAACAGTGTCTGCTGCCACTGAGAGATGATTTTACTCCATCAGTTTGTTCACCCTCACGTCTGAATTAAACGGATAAATCATGGAGAACTTTCGGCATTTGTTTTATATTGATTTTTTAGGTTTCTGACTTTGTAAATCTTGAGCAAGTATGGAGCACAAGACACATATTGTAGGTGTTACCCCACAAAATTTTGAGACAAACATAGTGCAGCAACAAGATCCGCACACCTCCAAAACTTATTCTAGCTCAGGGTCTCAAACACGTGGCCCGCAAGGGCGTTTTGTGCGGCCTGCCATGCCTTTTGGGAATTTTCAAATAATTATCATTTACATTATTGAGTTTATTCACCGCTGTTTACGAGTGCTCGGCTACCGAGTGAACAAGTTCCTTTTAAAAGAACGTAGAGACGGCTAAAAATGACTTGCCTGTAACTCACGATACCTTTAGCAGGAAATAAGATGTGAAAGCTGTTTCCAGTGAGGTTCAAGTACCGCCCTTGTTACGTCAGCGTCATAATGCGGCCCTCAGGTTACTTTATAAGTCCTCATTTGGCCCTCAGAGCAATTTAAGTTTGAGACCCTGTTCTAGCTGTTCGTCTCTCTGGCTTCGTAATCAGTAACGTGAGGTGAGATTTGGGACGGGCAAGGCACTGGCATACAGGAAAACGATTACTATCAAACAAAGGATTGAACAAAAAGACTGTGCTCGGTACAGCCCTGCTAAGGGAAAGGCAAAAGTGCTGGTGCCTCCTTGGATAGCTGCGTGCCTCGCTTCTAGACCGATTTAGCAATATCGCTCTGACCGATTTAGAAATATCGCTCTTCTAGACCGATTTAGCAGTATCGCTCAGTTCGGCAGGATAGAAGAACTAACCTCGGGGGCTGTAATTTGATGACAACTGCTATCAAGAGATAACCAGAGCCGGTTTGGAATAAAAACAAGCGATCAGAACCGGAAAACCGCAGTTTAGTGCATTGACTGTTGTGATAAAAACTGCCTAAGCGAATGTATTTCTACAAGCTCAGTGACCTGCATACGGTTGGCAAGTCGCTGCTTTTTGGTTTGGAGATAAAAAAACCTCATGGATCGCCACGTCACACTTCACCGAATGAGACTGACGTAGCTTCCAGTTTTTCTTTATTTCGTTCGGAAAAGGTTCACAAAGTTCCTATATCTTAAAAACATGTCACCAGGTCATTTCTGCGAGATCATGCAAGACATCATCAACTAAGGCAGTAAAGAAAGAGTTTAATCAAGTTTTTTATTTACGTGTCGCTGCAATTACAGAGAAGCTCACCTTGTAACACATCGTTGACAAAATCACCAGCGCCAAAAGAAGCAAAGCAGTCGCAAGGTAAATGGCGTGCATGGTGTTTACACTGTCGCAATAAAAAAATGTTTGGTACAAGACATTCGCATATTGCAGACAGAAGCGATCCAAACAACAGGAAGCATCCTAATCTATAAAATAATAATCAAACAGAGGAAAATTCATCACCAATACAGCAATCCTGCAATGAAGATCCTATAAAAAACGCATTGATGATGTGCTTTTCACCGGCAGACACCTGCTTGCCACTGCACTGCCACCACTTCAGACACTCCCTGTAGGTAGTGGAAACTGTGTCAGTATACTGCTTTTGTGTTTTGGGCGTATTTTCTCATGTCAAATGTGCCGCAGAAGAAAAACGTGGTACATTAGAATTTGTCTAACTGGTCATCGTTTAATTCGTCAGTTCGCTTAATTCGTTACTTTTTCGTCCGTCCCGGCAGAATTCCTATCATTTGTGTACATTTCTGTTCGTCTAATTAGCCATCGCCTAATTCGTCAATTCGCCACCGCTTTCTATCCCTTAGAAGCGTTTTGTTCGGCTAATCCGTCTTTTGCAGTTTCGGTTGTGATGTTTAAGCAGTTAACACGTATGGGAATTTAAAAAAATCAAGGATCTTTATATGAGAATTGTTGCACCTCGCAATTTGTTTATCGAATTTATACACGAGGTGCGAAGCGCGACCCGACTCCCCATTGAGAACGCAGAAAGTCTTTAAAGTTTATTAAAGGTTTCAAATGTGCTAGATTAAATGCAGGAGTTTAGATACAGTAGGGGTCACCAACACGGTGTTCGCGGGCACGAGGTCGCCGGCAAGGAGCACGTTGGTCGCCCGCGGGCCTGTTGAAAATAGCATTAAGATGATGAGTATCGTCACATAGATTAACATCATTAATGATAACATAATCAAAGGTAAATTGAGCAGAATTTTTTATTTCAGAAGTGTGTATCAAACTAGTAGCCCTTAGCGTTAGCCGGTACCCAAGAAATAGCTCTCAGTTACATAAAGGTTGGTGAACCCTGTAGTAGAGCAATTAAAGAGTATAATTTAGTAAAACAACCATAACGTCACAAAGTTGTATTTTACTGCAAATAAAAGCACTATGTGTACGAGTTACTATGATGAAGTATACGAGAGCTGCTTGATAGAGTTTTCACCTGTTTGTGTAATTCGTCACTTTTTTCTAATCCCCTTGAGGTGATAAATTAGGCAAATTCTACTGCATATATTACGGAAGACAAAAAAGTTTTTTTACAGCACTGTTGGCAGCAACATCACGCATTTTTCTCATTTTATCACCTTTCCAATGTGCAATGTAAATTACAATTCACTCAGCCGTCAACAACATACGAATGAGATCGGATTGGTCGCAGAGAAGTTCGCAATATAAAATCAACCTTTTATAAATAAAGGCAGCGGCTTGAGCCTGTCAAGACAGGCCATCAATCAATCTTAGGAAGCGAAGTATTGAACGGTTTTGTACTCACAACGGTATCATGATCAGCTGGACGGCAAACACGTGTGTGTAAATGAACACGGCAAAACCGGCGTACAGATGGAAGTGTCGGTCGTGCTGCTCGGCATACTGTAACATAAAATAACGCCGGTGGAGTAACAGCGGCGGTTCCTTAACGTCGCTGCTTTGGAAGTCGCATCGCAACCAGTAGTTTCTTTCGTCTCAAAACGGCGCCGATTGTGCCGTCACAGAAAATTTTGGTGAAAGGATCCAAAGGTTTTACCAGGGTTCTCACACATTTAAAAAAATTAGTTTCCATACTTTTCCAATACCTTTTCAATACTAAATTTAACAAGTTCAATGCCAACACTTCTCTCCATTTTTCAAACTTTTTAATCATGAAACTCAATTTTACACATTGCATAAATAATGAAGTGTTTTTTGTCTTCAGTAAAAGTATGCTCAGATACTTCTGATTTCTTTTCCATTTAGAATTTCCATACTTTTTCAATACCTAATATACATTTTGGCGAAATTCAATACTTTTTCAAGGTCTTGAAAAACAATTTTGAAATTCAATACTTTTTCGATACTTTCAATACCACGTGGGAACCCTGTTTTACATCCAATCGTTCTGCCTCAGTTACACATATGGCAAGTTCTTCGGGCGACGCATTTTTGACCTTGCCATTAAGTTATGCGCTTTGTTGTGTGCAGAACCTTGACAAAGGCACTTTCAAAACTTCCTTTAAAACTTAAAAAAGTTCTAGAAAGTTCTGTTCAAGATAGTGAAATAAAATCCAGATTTAAATGACGTGATCTTAAATGTTGCGTGATAAAATATCAACTTCGGAAAACATGGAAACATGCTCGTTATGTTAAGCACACCGAAAAATTGAACTAAGCAGTAACTGAAACTGTAATCATCGCTTTTCTATATACATTAAGAGATGTATCTCAATCACGAATTGCCGCATTTACTTCTTTCACACAATCAAGAAACGGTAAAATTTTCTTCCACGCAATTTTTATGAAACGTGAAGGGTGCTGTTTTGGTGAGCCATTCATTATATTGCAAAGCGTGCTTTCAGTGTTTGCTGAGAAAAACTTAAAAAAGAAATAACAGCTCTGTGAAAGTACCCCTAACTTATTTTATAAACCGAAGAAAAACTTTGTGACATAAGAGAACTCAAACTTTCAATTTGGCCTACCATTTGCAAAAATTACCTTACCACAAGATCCTTTTTACCGTTGTAGGAGTAACATCAAACTGAAACGAGCCACTTCGAAACATATGGCAACCAAGTTAGGTTTATTAATCAAACTCTAAGAAGTCACTGTAAAGTTTAATGAATTGAAATATTTCAGAAACGAAGATCATCTAACTTCAAAAGTTGATGTAAATTCGTCATCTGTGAACAAAACACTTGTAAAACTGTCCTTGCAAACTTACAATGCAATAGCCCATAACACTTCGCAACTAAGCCTCTATAATTTTGCTACTGCGTTCGCTGGCTGCTTGCTTATCAAACGCTTGCTTTAAAAAATACTCTTCAGCAGCCTGCTTGACCAAAAACGATCGGCATTGCTTCCCATTCACTTAAACATACCTTATCAAGCCTTTTCTGACTTTCACATCTCTTCTCGTCAAGTCTACCCAGCATTACCTGCCTGTCTACCTCCCGCTCTTGTCCAGCACCAGGGTGCATTTTTCCTTCGGGGATACAGCATTCCTTGAACTCGAGCGCCAAACAAGAAACGACTCATGCATGTGGCGGAGATAGAGGGTCCATAGACCCCACAATTTTTTCTAAGCTAGCGAATTTTCTAATTATTTTGCTTTAGTAACACAACCGACCCCAAATTATAATTTCTAGTTCCATCCCTGGACAGGGTTCCCACGCATTTTCAAATTTTTTTCCATACTTTTTCAATAAAGTTCATTACCATGCCTTATCTTCATTTTTCGAAGTTCTTAATCATGAAACTCAATTTTACACATTGCACAACACTGCACAAACATAGTGAACTGCTTTGCCTTCAGCAATACTGTGTTAACCTGCAAAGATCAAGGTTTAAAGAATCAGTGGCTGAAGACTTACTGCATCAACCTAAACCAGCTATGTCCAACCCGCGGCCCAGTTTAAGTTTCCGTAGTAGTATAAGTAGATCACATACTGACAACCTGTCCTTATGTTGATAATCTTGAATTTGACATTTTTGTTGCAGGTGACCCTCAGTGCCAATTTATCACGTCTGTTACCATTGCAGTTAGGATTCGAACGCTTTCAGTACATTAGCTTAAGCTAAATTTAGTTTGCTAAGATCAAAGTAAGCTATTGCATGTGCGGCCCTGATTAACATAGTGACATAAGTTTTGGCCCAGCAAGCCATTTGGGTTGGACATACCTGAGCTAAACGAACCTAATTAATGCAATTAAGTTGATTTGCTTTGTCTACACACAAACAAGAGCTTCCAAAAAACTTGAATGAAACTCAGCACAACAGGCAACAGAACGCTGTAGCAGACTATATATGCATCTACACCAGGGGTCTCAAACAAGCGGCCCGCGGGCATTTTGTGCGGCCGACGCTGCTTTATCGGAGTTAACATTTAAGTTACTTAGTTTATTCATCGGTGTTTAAAAGTGCTCGGCCAGTGAGTGAACAAGTTCCTTTTAAACGAACGTAGATACGGCTAGAAATGATTTCTTTATAACCCATGACACCTTTCGCAAGAAATAAGGTGTAAAAGCTGTTTCTAGTAAAATTGAGGTACCGCCGTTGTTGCGTCAGCGTCATAATGCGGCCCTCTGATTACCTGGTAAGTCCTCATTTGGCCTTCCGAGCAAATTGAGTTTGAGACCCCTGATCTACATTTCGTACCATCGACCACTGCTGAATGTATCCACTCAGAACTACCTAAATCACGAAACATTTCCTTAAGCTGTCTATCCAGATCAGCAAGAGCTTTTTCTTTGATGTCTGCTGTTTTTCAGAAACTGTTTGACCGTGTAAGTAGTGTCAACTGACTTAAATCTCCTGCTTTTCTGCCAATTCATTGGCTATTTTGTGAAGAACTTTCACATTCTCTTGCATTCTGCGCTTTTTTTCTGGGCTGTGGAGCGGGTACTCAAATTTCAGGCTCCGGCTATCTGAATTTTTTGGCTCCGGCTCCAACACCTAAAAGTTTTTGGCTCCGGCTCCAGAACAATTTGGTTCAAAAAATCAGAAAACTTGTAGCCTATTATTTGTATAACTCGCTTGTTCCACAAAATATGTCTGCGGAACCGGAACCCAAATTTCAGGCTCCGGCTCCAACCATCCAAAATTGCTTGGGTACCAGCTTCGCAGCCCTGGCTCTTTTACTTTGATTTCTAAAATTTCCTCTTCACTGACTTCCTGGCTTTTTCTCGGCGTCTTTGTTTTCAGCCAGATGTGCAAAGTATCAACGTCTTGCTCCACGTGCAGCTTGTAAAAGTTCTTTCCAAATCGTGACAAATAATTGTTTGCTTGGATGCGAAAGAGATATGGAAACCCGGGCAGAGTTTCATTTTAGCTGGGTGTACACTTTCTCTGTCCATGTTAGCTCCTTGCGGAACTGGGCAAACCACGATAGATACCGGTTGCGCCCCAGCACTGCTGTGGAATTGTGTTGCTCATCTAGCAGACCGCAACCCATTTCAAAATGTAACCTGATTAACTACCTAATAATTCGGCCTTCAACTTTACACCATGATAGAACATTATGAAACCTTCGAGGGGTGCCGACGAGACCACCTGTTTAATAGGTTTTGTAGGTGTCCCCGTACTTCAACTTTATTGCATGCAATTGTCCAATGTTTGCGCCAGTAAGCTCAACTCAAATACTAACTTCCTCTTGAACAAAACTGACCATCTGAAAATGTTGGGACCAAGATCGAAAAATTATCAAGCTGGTTAAGCTGACATCACAGTCATGATTTTCAGCAAATCCAGGTTGAGGTAGCTGGTGAAACAGTACTTTCATTTTTTTCATGTTGATGTTCTCTGAAGAATTACATAGATTTTACATAGAGAAATGCTGCTGTTAGCAGCGTCCCTTACAATCTAATCTTTGTGCAGTGGATCGTGAAGCCACAAGTTAATAAATTTGAAAAGGTTGCGAAATTGAGTGTATTTTGCTGATACACAACAGACTAAAACTGTAAATCCAACAAAATCATCATTTGGTGCACTGGAAATATGTTTGTTACGCATGTTTGCTTGTACATTCACTCAATAAAAATTTAAATAACAAGAAATTTAAACTTATTAGTGAACCCAGAGACTATTTTACTCAGACACTTCTGATCTTTTCCATTTGGAATTTCCATACTTATACCTAATGGACATTTTGGCCAAATTCAATACTTTTTCAAGGTCTTGAAAATTGGTTTTGAAATTCAATACTTTTTCAATACTTTCAATACCGCGTGGGAACCCTGCCTAGACCTATTACAAACTTAAAACAAGGAAATTGACTGACTTTGGCAAGAACCACATGTTTGAAGTCATAATGTGAAACAAGCATCATTGCGAAATTTGCACTCGTGGTAAGAATGAAAGACAAGCACCAGAAAATGCCACGCCACGAGTGCCCTTTCATATACTAGGTTAGAAATTTTGATGTCTTGGGGATTGCTGGAATGCATTCTCTTGCGCCCCATGCCTGGGGATGGCATGCATTCTCTTGCGCCCCTTGCGCCCCACGCCTGGGGTTGTGGAATCTCTGCAAGTGACGCTCAAAGACAAGTTTTCCAATTCGTTATCATATTCGAAAGCTCCCAAGGTAGAAGCGCGCGTTTTCAAATTAAACGAGCAATTGTGATCAATACCCATTCGCATGGAGGAACGAACTTAGTCACGGTAAGGGGTCGAATTGTTCGTACACCATTACCTTTAAAATTACGTTAATCATCAACCACTGCTGCCAGAGACAATGTGATGCTCTGACTCGGTTAAACATGCAGTCATTATTTTCTCGGAGCTCCCCTATCGTAACTCGGCATATACGGGGGCAAGTATAAAGCATTCTCGTGTAATCAAGTACGATTTGTTTGCACGCGCACTGTATTGGTGCGCTGCTTGTGTACCCTATAGTCAACAGCATACCTAGATCTGCTGACGAAGGTGAGTCCGAAAACAGGGCACCAAAATACAGAAAAAACGAAGGAAGAGCAATAAAATGTTTTCAATTTTTAGGGGTGGGGACATTTCGAAAAAGGCCTATTATTTCAGGGGGCTGATTGTTTTGCGGGAGAAATTGGAAATTGTACCGAACTGGCTACCAGGGACCGTCATTGCCATTGGCTATAGTCAGGGTTACCATACATCCTTATTTCTAAGATTTGTCCTTATTTTGAAGTACTACGTCTTTGAAAATATTAATAGTCCTTATTTCTAAAGAATGTCCATAATTGTGACTTGCGTCCTTATTTTTTCTGATTTTCTGTAGCGTAACAAATGTAGATAGGCAACATCTGATAGACACACAGACCTTTCGTCTCATCGTAAAGATTCTAATTGAATATGAGCTGCTTACGTATAGTAAGCGAAATATATACTCTTGATAAGATCGTAGTGTCTGATTCTGTGAAAGGATCTTTCGATAGACAGTAATCACTAACATTTGGTAACCACGGTTTAGTGACGTCATAAAAGTAGATTGTGTAATCTTACTGCAAAAAGGCGTACACATTGCGAGACAATGTACGCTGTCTTGGCTCGTCAGGATGCTTAGGAAGGCTAATTTCGTGACGAAGGATTAACATTTAATTGAGTAAAGAAATGAGCAACCGAGAAAACGTTTTCCTTGACAAGTCCTAAAAATAAATCGAGTCGTACGAAATTGTTTCTAAGAAGAGACGTTGCTGAAGCAGATTGTTCCTGGCGATAAACACGCAAATGAATGTTGTGGCGTTAGTCGTACAAACACAAGCATTTCCACGAAAATTGTTTCATTTGGGCAGGAAAATCGAATTTTCGACAGTCGTCATGTCGTGTTCGCCGCTGTGTGACAGACCGTCAGTATTCCAGCCATGTTCGATTTTATAACCAGCAGTATCCCACATGATCAATGAATCACCGACAAAGTGAATCATCGAGAATGCCGTTTAAACTCGCATTGAGTGATCTGATCAAGAATGTTAGTTACGGCCTGAGCAACGAACCGTAGCGACCCTTGCAGCGGTAAAATGTCGCAACAATAATTGAGGTCATCTGACATCCAACAATCAACGAAGTTCTACTGTAGTTCGAATGGACAGAATAAATTTATGCCAAGCAATGGTACCTCTTTCTTTTGCCTTTTGTCTTTGAACGAAAGAAAGAATCTACCAAAGGCGTTCGATTTTCCCAAATCTGGCCCTCCTTGGGCATCGATGGCACGGTTCAGGAAGTCGTTGACCTCGCACTCAGACAGGCCGCGCCTGGTATCCCGTAAAACGTCGCGTGATAAGTTTCTGGGAAGACAATAAAAAGCTTAAGATACAGTTCTTTCGTGATAGGAACTAGTGCGTAAAGTAGGTTACTATCTGACACAATCTTATGTTAGCAGTCGAACATTCCGTTATCTCACTCCGACAAAAGTATTCCAGTTCTACAAACGAGGACATTCGAGGAACAGCCAAACAAGGCTGTTTGCACCGCATGGTTCACGACCAGAAGAAGAGGGCTGAAAGCACTTACTTGGGACCGTCTTCAAGGCCCATTACTTTCATCTCCTTCGCAGTCCTGTTCTTACGCAGGTGATTTCTGTTCTTGGAATTGGCGTTGCTCGCAATGGCTTGGCCTGGCAGGAGAGAATCAGCCTGTGCTGCTGGCACTGCCACCGGTGGCTGTGAAAAAAAAAAGTCGTCAGAATGTCCCTTCGCCCGAGTCGATTTTTCCGTCCGTAGGCTCGTTGAAAATCTTGTGCAATCGATATACCATCTCATTGTACCAGAAAAAATTTGAAGCTACTGCGTTTGAATGACAAGGATGAAGCCGATATGCAATACTGGCACAGCGTCTGGCCAGGGATACTTATTGCGACAGGAAAGATTTAACAACGCACTGTCTGGTCACGCCTAAAAGTTGTCTGATGGCGCTGAGCTGTTGCAATATAGCTTCGCACGTGCAGCCGAATCAAGCGATGACAAAAAAACGCGAATGGATCGCGAGGTTTTCATGGAGCGACGCCAGTTGCGCTTGTTGACGTCTCGCACAAATCAACATTCAGCAAAATTAGCAAACAAAGTGCACGGGTGACATGTGCAAGCTCAGCAGGGCGTGACGACGGCCGCATGAAAACCAGCAGCAAGGCATTATCGTCGCACATCAAACAGCATTCACAGGTCCGGCTGCCTAGGTTCTGTAGCATGAACGCTTGGTCGATATACTCATCAACACGAAAAAGCTGCAACATCAAACTGAGTGTGTATTTCACCGATACGTAGGTCATTATCTTTCTGCAAGCTCTCTTCCACTACCCAATAGTTTGGCTCATTTTTTCCATGCGCGGAAACTCTGGTGGCATATGCTCTCATAGACAGCAAGCTCCAAGCCCGGACATATTTTGTCAAGGTTTCTGTTTGTCGGTTGCGAGTATAAGAATCCAGGAAACTTCCAAAGAAAACCCTTGTCAAAGTCTGGCATTGCGAAGGACCAGCAAGGAGAACAATGCGGTCCAACTAGACCGTGTCCAATCAAATCAGGCCAAGTCGAAAACTAAATAAAGCAAGTCAGTGTGGATATTCTCAGCAGTTGGGAACTGTTCAGGCGCGCGAAACGCACTTTCTCACTCGTTGTTGCGGAAGGAGAACAGGTTTAGGTTGTTTTGAGTGGCAGTTTATTGCTGCAGCAGTGCACGCTCGTGTTGCGTTCAACACTTGCTTTAGTACAGAGGTTCTTGAACTTTTTCAGCCGCGCCCCCTTTGGCGTTAGTCATTGATACTCGCGCCTCGCCTAACCTCACACTCAAAACAAAAAACATAACAATTTATTTGCGCTTATACTGCTTTTCAACAAAATGCAGCTGGCATACTTGCGCACACCTGGCAAACCTTTAACGCCCCCCAGCTTAACAACACAGGCTTTAGTGAAGAACATTCAGTGAAGAACGCGTTATTTCCAAGCGACAAAGTAGCCACCCTTTGAAATAAANTAACAGCATGACCTTCACTAAATTACAGCTCAAAATGCTGCACATTTGTTTGTCGCATATGCTGGAGAAGGTATANAGTTAAATTATGTGAAGCAAAATCTTTAAAAAACATGCGTATATTTGCAAGATGTGCGAAAAGTATGGTGTTAATCAGACGGAAANAAATGCTTAGTTTCAGCACGGCTGATGTCCAACGTGTGTGCGGGACCAGGGCGTAACGAGGTTAGATGGCGCCCGGCGGCAGGAGGCAAGTTTGGCGCCCCTATGATCGAACCTAAGGTCTTTCGGGAGCAAATGGATTGTACTGAAGAAAGTACTGGTGACATTGTTGGGATTTTTCGGCGTCCCCCGCAGTGGTTCGGCGCCCGGGGAATTGTTTTCTCCTCGTTACGACCCTGTGCAGGACACGACCCACACGAACTTATCGCAAAGACAATTGCCAGCATTTTCCACTGTTAAAAGCGAGCGATTCTTAGCATGAAATCAAGGCAGTTGACCCCCAGGTAAACAAAAATGTTTGCATTAGTCGTAGCAATTCCATGCTGGTAGAAAAGTGTGCACAACCCTCAAAAGCAACCCAAACCGCGGATTTTCTTGCCGAGATGACTGTAGTGTCGTTTCTCACCTTGGCGTGGGGTTTTTGCTTGACGATGAGATACGTTTCGATGTTCTTTTCCTTCAAATAGGCATTCCTTTCCTGACCGTAGCCTGGCTCCACCTCGTAGTCGTCGTGAAGATACTTGAGAGTGGCGGCCGTTATGTGGATACGCCTGTTGTGCAAAGCATGATCTCTTTCAAGCAACTACTTGGGAAACATTAGAAGACGCAGTGAGGTGACAAAGCGACAATTCTCAACAGTCTAGCTGATATCCCGCCTTGCTACACCGGGTAGTAATAAAGTTTAGTGATGAAGGCATGCAGGAGTGTCACCAAGGCGTGAGTGCAACCGCCGACGGGCGCTTTGAACGACTTAAGAAACGGAAAAACGTAACTCACCCAGCTTTGCCACCTGCTTCCATTTGATTGGCAAGCGTGACATCGTTGCTCCAAACGTCGAACTGCCACTTTATCAAGCCGAGCACGCCGCAGTGCACNCGACCAGTATGAATGCCAACCCGCATGTTCAATTCAGGAATTCCAGTCACCTCCCGAACCAGTCTAAAGAGGAACTCAAAAATTACTACAAGCGCTGTTTCAGCCCAACACTACGTTATAGCTTCACAGTCGTGACGCGTGGGTTTCGTTTCACTACCGAAGGATCATTTTGTGGTCCCAAGCATCAAACAGCCGCTCGAAAACGTGCCAATGGCATGTTTTGTTTTGGCCGCCAGCAATTGAAGCTGCGCCACAAATATATCAAACGGAAAGCGGCTGANCAGGTTTCACCGCTTTCGCAAAATAACATGGGGTTGCATTGGANGATATANATTTTTACCTGAAACGTGTACGCAAATCTACGCGAAATCGAAAATTTTTTAAACACAGGTGTCAGTCAAAAATCGACTTCTTAATTTTCTTTTCAAACAGGCGTAAATATTCCCATAAATCAGCCCTTGGGTAATGACTTCAACGCAATTTGCCTAGGCTGTAGATCACCGTTTCCTAATGTGACCTACGCGCTATAGACCCTCTGGGCGTGCAAGAAACAAGGGAGGAAAACCGACAGGCGATTTTTACTGAAGAACGGAGTACAATTTGAGGTTTTGCAAACCGTGTCAGAAACAACAACGCTGTTGTTTGCTTTGTTGCATGCAACCATTATTACAATCTTTGCGGTCATTCTTATGCGTAAATCGCAGAAGTGGCTGCGAGTATACAAAAAACTAATGTGGCCAGTCACGATTTTGAATTCAGTTACGAAGGCCTATTTTTGAGAGGGCAAAGCAGAACTTGGCTTGTTGCAATGCACGTGGTCAGTTGTTATAATGCATGCGTGCAGTACGAATGGCATCTGCTGACTGCTAAAAACGCTGGTTCAGTTAATATGCATCTGCATGCCTTCTCTGTCCCTAAATTGCAGTATGCGCCTGGCAAGTCGCAGTAGCCTTATTTTTGTAAAAAATCCGTCTGTTCTGGAACTTGCAATACACTTTGCCTGTCCGAATCAGAAATTTGAGCAATAGTGCAGACAAAATCAAACGACGAAAAATACCAAACCAGAAATTTGATTTACAATTCGGGCAGATCTGCAAGAGAGGCTCGGTATGATTTCTTGCTTAGTAGGATGAAACAGTAATCTTACCATTAACAGTCACATAAACCTGTCATCTTGCATTTTGTTCTGTCCGCTGGCGTAGTCATATCCCTATCTTTTGAAATTTTTTATTTGCTTTGTTTTTATAACAATTTATTTTCAAAAAGTCAAAAATCCTTAGCTTTGATGTCAATTCAAGCCAAAAACAAGAGCTTAAGTTTGAGTTCCCAAGTGCTGAAAAGGCCAAGAAACCAAGCACTCGGAAAGCACAGGAAGAAGCGGCACAACGTATTGATAAAAACGAGCCAACAGGTAAGAGATGCAGCTCGTGAGCGAATCAAACGTGCGCAAATACTCTGGAATGTGTGAAAGTTGGTCATTCAGACGGGCCGACGCCTATTGCGTAGCTCATTGCCGCCGGTTGTCAGAATATCGCACGTCTCGCTTAAGCGTCACCGCTGCAAGGAACACTGCAAGCAAGGCCTCCTGGAAGAGAGACCTTGCTGCAAGCAGCGTTCACGTCACGTGACTCGCAACCTGCTTAGCAACGCCGTAGCGTGGGCTCGGAATCCGATGAGAAGGCACGTTCACTGTTATTAGCAAAAGAGGTACAAAACCGCAAGTGACGTCCGGTCAGATTTAAAATTTTTTTTTATAAATTCCACGTTCTTTGCAGGTACACCCTCATCGTCATTATTTTGGATTCGTTTTGCGTTCATTAACGCTCAGTAGCTACAGGCTGAAAGAGCCAAAGAACAAAAATAGAAGCTAAAATCGCTTTCAGGTCGTCAAATCGGTAACTCTTGATTTGTGAATGATTTATGTATTCCGGTCAAATCACGAGTCGCACACCGGGTTGCCAACAAACCACTTACTTTTCTATCGTGCCCGGCGTTATCGAACTCAAAATACCGCGTAAAATTCGACGCTTTTGAGCCGGTATGCAAACCAATCAGCTTGTCCAACGGTATGCAAACAAATCAGCTTGGACAAGCATTTTTCGAGAACATTCTCACGTGACCTTTGAAATGGTGACGGCGTTGCTGTCAAGGGAAACTCAAATGCAGCGACGCAGCTTTCAAACAATCGATGCTAGGTTAGCAGGTACAGCACGAAGCATTGCATTGACATGGATTTTCTGATGAAAGATTTCATGGCCAGTGAAATAGAAAACGAACGCTTACGATATGGTATCGATCATGTCCAATCCCATCTGTACGCAGGCGTGTGCGTGGTCGGGGCGCGGCTCAGGAAGGCCGGACACACAGTAATAACAATCACCGAGAATCTTGATGCGGAGGCAGTGGTTGTCCTGAGGAGAAGGTTCATGCTTGATTTCAAGCTATATCGCGTCAGAAACAAATCAGAACACCGTTGCACATCATCCGGTATTTTCGAAGTGAGAGACGTAAGCACTTAAACTACAAGCAGTTATGAGAAATTTTGCGTTACTTGCTTGAGGACCTTTGAGCAAACTGCTTCGTCGGCATAGCAACATCCGTTGCCTCTGCTAACGAACTGGTTCACGTCAGCCACAGCAAACACGCAACACATCTCAGTGGGCCTTCAAGCAAGGTTAGCAACGCACATCGGCCTGCCTCACCTGAGCAAGCTTGTCGAATCTCGCGAAAAGCTGGTGTAGCGTCCGTACCAGGAACTGGGCGTGGCACTGCGACGCTAGTTTCGTGAAACCCTCGATGTCAGCAAAAAGAATGCTGTAAAAGCAAGCGAGTCACAAAATTATAGGTGCAACAAAAATTTTTAACGGATCTCTTGACCGAAGTGATGAATCTTGTCACGCTAAAAACAACGTTCTCAAAGGTTCTACGATTTCGTAGTCGGTCTCAAGCCTCCGTTGTCCTAACCTTCCAGCATCATTGTGATATTTTAAAACCAGCAAGGACGACCAAGCGCCATCCGGAAAGAATAGAGCTTCAGTGCTTAGAAATGACGGTGAAGGTTGGCAGCAAAAAAGCAGCGCCTCCAAACAATTGTCTCTTGTTTGCGTCATAAATCCAGAGTAACTGCTGTTCGTTACAGGCGAAAGAATCAAGGAATGATTAGTTCTGTTTGCTCCAGGAAGCAACTCTTCTGCAGCCCAACCGCAAACACAGATCTTGTGTGGCTAGCATTGCACGCGTCCATATGCTAGACCAGTGGTTCTTAACCTTTATATGCACTCGTAACCCCTGACCTTTCATCAAATTTTCTCGTACCCCTTGTCTGAAATCAAGTAATTGATAGTAACATAGTTTCATCGCAACGAATATAACGATACA
>JGI24159J19872_10004117_pt1 | contig 18444 bp, 11 predicted proteins | sample Ectturendosymbi4_FD_19872 | JGI IMG/M metagenome (IMG submission 19872) | reverse complement strand
CTGTATTGTCTGTTTTTTCAACCTGCGTTCTGCAGAGTGTGTGTGTTCATACTATGGACTTCGTGTCTGCTATAAACAAACAAATAAATAAATAAAAATAATTTGCTCAAAACAGAATACACCTGTATGCACACACGTAGGTGCAACAGTATTGCACAAAAATTTCACTTTTTGTGAGCAGAATTGTTATCGTAATTATCATTTGCCCATTTTGGACTTCTGGAACCACAAAACAGAAACACCCTAATTTACTTCTGTTGCGTGTAGAACCGCAAGCTTCGAGCAGAATACAATTTTGATCTTCAACTAACCGGCAATCAGCGCTATGGCGGACTTTCCGCATTGTTTCTGTCGTTTTGGCGTCTTCAGTATGCGTACCTCCATTTTTTTGGGAAATTATGCTTGTTTTTGAAAAAAATCGTTTTTTTTAATATAACAAGTTCATTTTGTCGTGTCAGATGAGCTTAAGAATAATTGCCGAGTTGTTGAAAAACGCGCCTGCGCTCCCAAAACGTTTCAGTGAGCCTCGGTAATGGTGCGAAAAATTTTTTTCCCCATTTGGACAACGGCACCAACAGCGTTAGTGTTTCTTCGTGACATGAGCAGGGATCAGTGGCGTAATTAGAGGTTTGAGCTAGGGGGGGGGGGCAAAGCTTAGCTGAAGGGGGCCCACTCGACAAAACTCAGAAAAAAAGTTTAAAAATGATATAGTGAATCTTTGGATGTCGTGGATGTCTATACTAGCTAAAACAAACGAAAACACCCGAAAAACGCAAAAAATGTCAACTAGAGGGGGCCAGTTTTTACATTTGGCTTGCCAGGGGGAGCGGCTCGCCCCCTTGTCAGTTACGCCACTGGCAGGGATACGGCGGGTGTTTAAACTGCTGTTGCGATTGAACACGATCGACGAACCTGCAGCTCTCCCTCCCACCAGCCGCTCTCGTTCTTCTTCCGCACGGAAACGATCTGTCCAACTTGCAGGGTGAGCTGTTCGGGCCCGCTGGCCTGGTACGGAGCGATTACTGACGCGACTTCAGGCTTCGTTAAGGTCGTGGTGGCAGCGGCAGACGCCTGTAAGCAACCGACTTATTGACGAATCGACCATCATCACGCGCGCATCGAAAACTCAACACGCAAAGGGGACCTGAAATGCTGTCTGCAGTCCACAATGAAACCGCCTGTGAAAACACTAAGTCTTCGGAATCTTCTGATTACTAATATATTGCTCGTATTGGCGCTTTTTGCAGCAGCTACGCGAATACGTAGCTGAATACATGGTCTATGGCAGGGGTCCACGAATACTTTTTGGGGCGACCTTCTATATTTTCGCGATCCAAACATTTCGTGAGTACGTAATTTTGTGGAAAATTCACTATATTTAGATATGAATTTTAGGCCTACTATTGACAGCAGAAAATTTCTTGCACAAAATTGTATGAAACTTTGCACATAAAACAGTACATGGCTGCATTTATTCTATGTAATGAGAATGGCAAATTAAAATGTAAATTTAAATTTTTCGCGACCCACAGTGAAAGGTCTCATGATCCAGATTTGGTTCGCGACCCCCCCCCGCGGATTGCTAGTGTACGGAACACTTACAAAAAACATTTTTATTCTTGAAAATGCACCAAAACTATATGTGTTCCCAAAAGCAATTCTGTATAAACTCACGGTTTTATGAACCGTGACGTAATTGGCAGGAAATATCCCAGTCTTCCCGTTCAGCGATCCTGTCCACCATTCGCCATCGGTGCTTGTCACTGAAATCACGTCGCCGGCGTTGAAGGACAGGTCGCCAGGTTCCGTGCCGGTGAACGCGTAAGAAGCAACATAATCTGAAAGAAAACAAGCAGTGAAACGCAGCTTTTTTTAATGATGCATTCTATAAACGTAATGAGGCGTTTAACACGTGTTGTTAGAATGCGGAATATCAGTTCCATTCCACGAAAGGAAACTTACTCTTTTTTGCGCTGGCTGCAGTCGGCGGGGCTGGGGCTTTCCTCTTTGCGACGGGGGAGCTCTTCGGCGAAGCGGGCTTGTTGCTGGGGTTTACTGGCGTCGTGGAACTCAACTCCTTCACGTAGGATTTCGGGAACCACCCGGACTGAAAGTTAAGGCTAGGAGTTAAGAGACATAGCGCTATTTAAACTCCACCGACCTCAACAGCAATGCGCAAGCTGCCGAAAAGTTAGCCAGTGTTTCTCAAATGGGGGTACGCGTACCCTTTGGGGTACGCATATCTGCTTCAAGGGGTGCACGAATTTTTAAGTCCTCATAATGAAATTGTAACGCAAAAGTACAATAATGAATAGGTACATTTTTAACTACTGTGCTCATGGTTACAGTCAAGGGGAAATTGACAGACGTAACTGAAAAAGGTTGAGAACCACTGTAAGCAATACGCAGTGACTGCAGCGGGTAATAGAATATGAATGAAATCTAGAAATCTTGCCAAGCCATATTACAAAGCAGTGAACCCTGCAGTCGCCTACAGTTACTTTCCAGTCCAATATGATAACAATTCAAGCCTGTTGGCGGGTATCACAGATTGACCATGGAAAGCAAGCAGATCAAAACTAATCACGACTTTACATTGAAACGATCTCCGATCATCAGATCAATTGGGGTAAGGGTACAAGCGAAGCCTGGGGCTGTTTTTTTTCGGTCACAGACCGAAACGTTTTTGAAATGACCGAAAAAAATTAAATCATTTCGGTCAGAATGTTTGAAAATATAGGCTAAAAAACACTTGAGACAAATGACCGAAATGTTTCAGCGAAAAAAAAACAGGCCTGAGAAGATCTACAAACGAGAATGAACGTACATCACGTTTATTACAATGATTTACAACATTCTGGACTAAACGTCAAACAGCAGCAAAGTCAAACAGCAAAAGAGAACAATTTCATTGATTTTTTGACGACGTACTGCTCGTGAAATGAAGTGAAACAGAGGACTGGAGTAAAATTATGAAAACAAAGCGAATCTGATTTTCGCGGAGATCGCGCTGAACGTCCGCTCGGTAAAACTTCACCGACATCTTCGAAACAGTGCAAGCGCTACATGCGAGCAATGCTGCTGTGGCTGGAATGCGCTTAACAGTGAATGTTTTTCGACTGGAACTGACCTTTCCTTTGCAGTGACCGAACCACCACATTTCTTGCATTTCTGATACGGCGATGACATCGTCTTTGTCGAAGGTGAGGTGGTTGTCTTTCTTCGCCAGCCAGGGGTAGATCGCCCGATAGCGCTGGCCAATTTCAGGAGGCTGCACGGGCATTGTGAACACACAATGATATTACTGGCAAGTCGAAAATTTTCTTATTGTCCAGTGTCACAAACATCGTTCCACCTACGCTAGGTGAATGGTCGATAACAATAGGCTTCGTACACGTACAATCGTAAAGAATGGAACAACGCTAACGGGTATCTTCCAACAATACGGCACCAGTGCCGTTGATCTATACAGGGCAGAGCACGGAATTCTTTAAGGAAACAAGGTGCATTCGAGGCCTTGTTGGAAAAAAAACAAGCAGCAAAACGGGTCACCAGGTTCTTGAGCTGCTTAGCCGCGTAAAACACGCTTGCAGAGTAAACAAACCTTGGAAGTGGCGGATGAGGTGGTGTTTGAGCTGCTGGTGGTCGTAGTCGGTTGCGTTGAAGAAAAGGCGGATGACTGACTTGAAGGGAGCGCTACGTTGCTGGCAGTCTGCTGGTGTGTCCCAGTTCTGCACAAAAAAAACAGTTCTGTGGTGATGGCCAGCACGACCTAAAAGAACATGACACTGCTGACTTTTCAACCCGGTTGCTGAAGGTGGACTTAAAAAGAAGTCGCTTTAAAATACACAACAGGCTGATACTGGCAGTAAACAAACTGCTAGTCGCGTTGTTGTGTTGTAACACGGTGAATTAAGCTTACACCGACATCTGTTTTTTCGAAGATTGATACTGACTGCGGTAAGGTTCTAAGCACTTGGACTGTTGGGAAATTTGCATTCTTGCGCAGAAAAACAACAACATAACAGAAGTAGTTTCACAGTTATTTTTCAACGGCAACAACAGCGGTATTGACCGAAACCCCTCCTGTTTTTTTCCTGACTCGTGAACCCAAGAAGTTAGTTGCAAACTGACCCAGTGCTATAAACGGTACCGACCACGGAGGCGGACAGATAGAAAAGCGCCGTGACGAATTTCAATGCTGTCGGGACAAACGATAATGATAACGGAAACTCACTCCAGAACGCAGGCGACGAAGCAAACTGAAGTCACGCTGTTGTGGTTCTGAGTCAGTAGTTGACAATGGTACTTCGGGTTAGTATGTTTTAGTGTGTACTTGATCCTTACCAGCTTTTTTCCCAAGTTATGCTTCGCAATTAAAATCGTGCATCGACGCAAGGCGGTTCTAATTTAGGATGTTGGGAAAGGAAGCACGGAAGTTCAAACAATCTTTGTTTACTCTGAAAGCTGTTCAATAAAGTTCCAAGCCAGTTAATGAACAGTCTTTTCTTATATTTTAGCCGTCACGACTGCTTAAACAAAAACAAGGAAGATACATAAAGAAAGAAACGAGACTGAGGGCTTTGTAGCCAGGAAGCGGCGCGGGTGGCAGGTTAAGACAACACGATTTGACAAAACAAATAGTTAACAAATCAGCAGTTCCAGTTATAACGAAGCAGGCAGTGCACTGAGTGAAAATTTGCGGCGAAAGTGACAGAGTTCTCACCTAAAAACAGCAACATAATTTATTCTTTTACACTGAAGTTCTGACGAAACCCAAGGGTTGCTACGTGCCCGAGAAAATACGTAATCGGTAAAATATACAAGAGTGACAACAGGAAAGTGTGCAGAGCTTAAAATGGTGTTTGGTAGTGGGTGTTCAGTACTGAATAAAGATCTGTTCATATCGTGGAAAAACCGAAAACAGTTTTGACATAACAGCGTAGCTCAGTTTAGCGAGAACATGTAAATTAGTTCAGATCAGTAGTTCTCAAGTGGAAGCCACTTGGCTCACTGAGAGAGGAATTGGTGAGGAAAATTATTAGGATTTGATTTTCGTGCTTCCACAAGATCTGATATTCACATCAATTCTATGGTCATTTTTTTCTAGCACGCCTTCCAGCATAGGCGTAGCCAGGGGGAGGGGCCAAAAGGGCCATGGCCCGCCCCAAATTTTTACAAAATATAGTCATTTTGTGCTTTGACAGGCGTTTTTTCAAAAAATAGTGCTATTCGCCTAAAATCAAACATTTTGGCCATCCCCCAAATTTTTGGGCTGGCTACGCCACTGCCTGCTAACTAGCATGTATTGTTCAAAGGTCGGCAACCTGCGGCTCTTAAGCTCATTTAAAGTGGCTCTCTCTCGACTTTTTTAGAATTAAGTTGAATACAATTTATCCTATGCCCCTGTGAAGTCGCATGAGAAATAAAACGGTATCAGCGTTTTGTGTCTCCTCACCAGTCATATCTGCTGGAAGATAAAGCAGTGTTAAAAAAAGGGTTGCTGACCCCTGTTATGCTTGGCTGCATTCATAGATTATGCTACTAGGTTTCAGTTGTAGTGACAGGCAATACGTATTGCGATGTAACAATTCTGAGATTGCGAGGAGATGGAGACGTGGACATGCTGGTGTGCTGTGTTAAATATTTGTATTGTAGACACCAGTGACTTCAGTGAAGGCGTTGCTGATTGTTTGAGAGAGTTGTTGTTTCATCTTGTTGGAATAACACTTCTGCTTCTGAGGTAGACAGATGAAAGACTATATCTGATTTTTTTACACTTTGTTCTATAGAAGAAAAGTTGGTTAGCTCTAAACTACGCGTAGTAGAGTATTTTTTATCCTTAATGGTTCAAAAATAGTACATTTCAGCAAAATGCCAGCACACCCAGTTTCAGCAGAGGTCTCCTGCGGTTGATTTGTTTAATTAACTTGTCTATTTCGCAATAAAATTCCATTTTTGTAGGCTGCCACACATGTCAGCGTTTATCAATTTTCTGAGATTTACAGCGGAGAGGAAATGAAAGTGTCTGGACTTGTGCAAGAAGGAAAACGGAAAAAAAACTTGAGAAACAATGATCTCGACCAGAGGTGCACACTGCACAACTTTTTCGCTATTGCCGGTCGCTTTACGTTTATTTTTATGAATTATGGCCGCCAGTGAGTTATGGTATTTTTGTGAATTACTCTCACGGATACGATTTATCCGATCCTATCCTGTTTACCCGTGCCTTCAAGTATAATGAAATGTCGAATAGTTTAATGAATTTATTTAAGCACAATTCCACATGTCTGTTCGACCGTCTCTCTATTAAGTATCTGAATACAGTACACAGAGTTTTCATGGCCGCCATGGCTTATATTTTAAATTACGTGCACACGGCCGCATAAATTCTTATCGAAGACCGCAGGTTGTGCACCCCTCATCTAGATCTAACAATGACAAATCGCTTGAAGACAAGAAACAAAAAGTGAATTCGATAGCAAACCTCGACAACTCACCAAATAGCAGGAGAAACCGAATAACACTTTTATTTTTACCAATGCTGAAAACATTGCCGAGCAATGACTTATGCAACATGTTTCAAATCAATTAATTACCGTCACCGAAATGGTGTAGACCTAACCCGAGTTATAACCGGGCCTCATTTTGAGGCCCAAGCCCGAGTTTTATTTTCAAACCCGATTTAGGCCCGTCCTTGCCTGGCGCTAAATCTAGTGAAACCGTTTCTTAAAACAAGTCAAGAGATTGAGCTTTTCGACACAACTCCATCGCGTGCTGATTCCCTCACCGCTGTCACCTTCTCAAAAAGCGTGTGATAATAATCCGAGCAGAGCACAAAGGAACACAGCTGTGTTTGCAATTATACAATTAGCTGAAGAAAAAACACAATCACTTCACCCATAGGAGTTATCGTGGTGAGCACAACAAATGCACGTCACGAACAAAACAAATCGTGATTCTGAATATTGTTTAAAAAAAATTGTATGCAGTCCAGAAACATTTTGATAAACCTATGTCTGAACCCGGCCGACTTATATCTCCAGATCTAACAGCTTGGTAGCTCTCGCAATTCGTATCGCAGGATCTATACTTCCCAAACCTAACATACATCGGATAGCACAGTATAACTCGTATCTGCAAGGACCAAAGCAGTTGCTGAAGCAATACGACGGTGACTACCTAGTGGCTTCAGAACAACAGCGCTAATACAAGACCAAGCTGGTGGAAAATTTTTCGGTGAGAACCGCAGGGATGACGTCACGCAGTTCAATGCAAAGTCAACAGGATTGCTCTACACCGGGAAGAGTTATGCACACATAGATTCACGCTTACTGTCTACTGAAACAAGCTCTTTTGCAGCAGTGTATCAATCGCTGTGAAATTTGGAGGATATACTGTGTCCACTAAGTACGGACCCTTAATTTTCGCATTGATAAAAAAATCGAGAAAATCGTATTTTTCCGCTCATCCACGCGTTGGTTAAGTATTTTATCGCAATACTACGTCGAGCATTGAAGGATTGTTTGAGGTTTGATTTCAACTTCATTGAATGAAGCACTCCTACGAATCAACATTTCTTGAAGTACGCCTTTGCCTAATGCTCGCAGCTATGAATTATTGGTTTACTTTCACATCTACATGTAATTGTCAGAAGTGGTGTAGGTTTAATTCCAGCAAGTAATTCGGGAAGAATTCAGGATACTCCAAGTTCTAGTGCGCTGGCGTACACCAAGAGCATATACAGTGCAGTGCAATGTTTGTTTACAAACCGTTGATATTCGCGAGATGAAAGAACGGCACTCGCGCTAAAAAATTCACGCACCTCGGTGACAGAAACATAAGTGAGTTAAAATATTTATGAAGTATATCTGACTTACGCAATTTTAGTGCTTGTTAAGCAAAACGTGTGCAGTCGGCAGGTAGTTTATGTGTTAGACGTATGCGTTGATATTCGCAGGGGTGGTAAGAGCATGCGTCAACAAACTGTCAATTTCTGCATGCAAGTTTGTTTTCACAATGCGCCCAGCGAGGTTAGATTCAACTCTTTTCTCTAGGAATTTCGACTTGGAAGCACTGTTCTGAAGTTATCAATTATGTTTTTCTTTTTGATGTTGCTTTTAAATTTGTTTTAGTCAGGTACAACACTCGACCATACGGGTTTCTGGACTAAAAAAGCGAATTTTAAGGCTGGAATCGCTTAGGAGCTAATGTTCTTACGTGATTTCAATGCAGCCTACTGCCAGTTCAGTATTATCGCAAACATTTGTGTCCAGATTACTCTAGGTCGAAATAGTTGCTGAGATGTGAAAGCAAACAGTTGGTCAATTCTCGGTGAAGCATGACGTCATACAATGCGCATTTCTGGCAACAAATTATAGTTAAACCAACGAAGGAATCAAGTCGAAGCAGCAGCGCTACGAAGAAGGTGTCCCACGCTACCAGTCATGAGTGGTTACCGACACCAAGATCTAATGGAGACTGCAGTTTATCAGCATTCACAACACCGTATTGCATATGCAGATACTTAATCGTCATTCTCATTCTCTCTCTCTTAGCAGTGGATTTTACCAAAGATGGATCACTTTTTCTGTAAGACTTCCTTTTTCAAAATGTGCAAAATTATTGTAGGTTGATAGGCTCCAGATGCTTGACTTAAAGTGATTATTGTGCAAATACGTATACATGCTATTTTAATAATCAAAGGCAATAAAAGCCAGTTACGCAAATTTATGGTCAAAATAGACTACTTGCCAGAAGAAACACAGTGGAAGTTTCAACGAACTCGTTGCCTCAACAATCGCCACTATTAACGATCTGCCACGTGACTACTGTTGCGAAAAAAATGTCGAGTGAAGTCTACCAAAAGTAAAAATACGTTTTGCTTGTAAACACTAAAACCTTTGCAAACCTTGTTGATTACAAGTGTCGTCCCAATACCTGTTGCACGCTGCAATGCATATTCCAAGTTTACTTCTTTGCATTTCAGCTGCTATCAAGAACGACAAGGAAGCGATGTTTCAGAGTCACAGCCAACAACAACACCATGTACAAACTACCTTCCACTTGGGTTATGTGTTGGAATTCTTGCACTGCAAGTTGTTGCGTTCGTACCCAAGTGCTCATTCATTGTTATTGCCATAATACGGGTATGGGTTTTCGCTTATCATATGCGATTTTACTGCTGTTACTAGCAGTTTTATTACATCAAAGATTATTAAAAATATGAAAAAAATTGCCATTTTTCTCCAGCATTTTTTCATGTTCTTTCACAAATTCCCAGTCTTTGCTTTTTAATATGCAAACATTGATAGGAAGTTGAACAACTTAATATTGGATGACCAATAGGAGCAACTTAATCATGAATCAATTGCAATTTTTTGTAACAGGTTTTACAGATGTCCAGCCTGCTTGGACTGAAACTTATTGTACAAAAAAGTTCTGCATCTGTTCAGATTGTTTATGCCTCAACTGGATATGTAAGTAATGAACACTTTTGATCATGTTAATAATTATTATTAACATTAATCATATGGCATTAAATTACATACTATGTGACCAGAAGCGCAATTTTGTTGTAAAATGTGAGGGGAACAGCTTGGTGTGAAACCAATATATTATGAAACCTGAAGAGAAAAATGTGGGGAGACATGGCACACTATATCCCCACTGTCTGAAAAAGGGGGGGGACGCGTCCCTCGTGTTCCTAGCCTAATTGCGCCCTTGTATGTAACTATGTTCAGAAATAATTAAGCAGTTGAAACTACTTTTAATGATGTAGCTTCACAGGTTGTGGGCAGATGTAGCAGATTTACACCTCCCTACTTATATATATTACAGTTTGGGATGGCAGTCTTGTGCAGCTTTCTACTTGTAGAACTGATCGTGGACAAGCGAGGGGATACATACAAGCAGAAGTTCATAACTGCAGTCATTGTCTGTGTCTTATTATCAACCCTTCTTGTAAGTGTCTTTTACAAAAACTACTTTCATTAAACTGTAATACTGCACTGTTTCAGCAAGAATAAAAATTTGTTACGTTTTCATATGAACACTGTGATCCATGCTTTAATAAATAGATGCATCAGCCAGCCTTTGCATATCTTTCATCAGCACCATATCAGTTCGTACAAACATTTGGAAATATTTTAAAATTTTTATAGTTTTAAAACTTAGGAAACCAGGGAAATTGGGTCATAACATTGCAGCAGTACTGGTCAACCCTAAAATAGTTGGGCAAAACTCAATATCATATTATTTTATTTCATGCATAAAAACCTCTAGGTCAGTGGTTCTTAACCTTTTCTTTACCACACCTCCATTAAGTACTTATCCTTTGCTTCAAGCCCCCCAGGCTATAAATAAATTGTAAAAGCAAATGTATTGTTTGTTAAATTTGTTGATCAAATGTTCAAAGTTTTACAGCACTTAATGGCTCACGCCCCCTGGAAATTCATTGACACCCCTGGGGGGTTTCATCCTCCCGGTTAAGAACAGGTGCTTTAGGTGGTTTATGGCTTCAAGAGTATTTGTTAGCACGTAATATTATCAACTAGCTTTCACATTTGAACCTTGTTGTTTACAAGTATAATGTAACAAGCATACATTCTGTACCAGTACAGAATGTATGCATCACTGAAGTTTTCTTAAAACATTTATTTTTTAAATGTAAGAATTATGCCATAGTCCACTTTCTTTCAGTAAGCATTGGAGTTAAAACCAAAAATTAGAATACTGACGATATTTTGTCCCAAATACGATATGGCAATATATTACTCAGTCTCAAGAAGTGAATTGCACACTTTATGCAGATTGTACAGGCACTTTAACTAGCTCCAGCTAACTAACATCACAATAAAAACTCAAGCCATGAGACCCACAAACTGGTGGAGTGGACCAAGATTAGGTGAACAGCATCAAAAATTTTTTTGAAGACAACATCTGAATTTCCAGTAAGTTCAGCACAGCAAAGATTTGTTGGTATAACATAAAGAAGTCAAATCTTCGTCTCTTCACAACATTCCCCATGACAAAATTCTGAGATTTTCCTACATCGAAAACATAGATATGCAGGTGTTTATTGTTTTATGATTTGAACTACATTTAAGATTCAAGCGACACGAAGTTGATTTAATTGTGGAAGTAAGCCAGTTTATGAACTCTTAACTGCTTTGACTTCCAGTTGTAGCGTACAACAACTTTAGGATTGCCACATGAGCAATACTGTAAATATAAAAACTTTTAGTGCAACTCCACCAATCCATGCAAAGTATATCCATGGCTACTTTCATTTTTCTGTAACAGGTAACTGAAATCGGAGTCAACACTTACCAAAAGAACATTTTAATAGTGGAGTTTGTGTGCATGTATGGCCCAACTGGACTTTTGCTTATCGTCTGCAACGCTCTAATGATCAACTGTTGCCAAACAGGTGTGTTTACATACAACTACAGTATCATACATTATTAGGAGCATGGCTGTGATGTTACAGATGCTGTGTTTGTTTAATAAAAATGTGAAATAAATTGCACAATGAAAATTTTCAACCTAGTACCAAAATATTGCCAAATGTTAATATGAATAAAATGTTATCAACACTGTCAATACTTGCTTTCCATCTTTCAATGACAATAAGTGTTTAAGCACTTATTAAAATACAATAGTTAAATTTCAATATTTAATCTGTCTTTTCAGCTTTGAAGCATCACTTAGACCCCCACTACATTGCATCGGTTGTTCTTTGTGGATGTCTTACATACATCGTGATTGGTATGTCAACACCTTTCCCAGCAGAACAAAAGATATACATTTTACTGAGTGGCATAGGCAGTTACATTTGTTTGTGGACAGCATGGTGTTTATCACTGCCACAGCCACATACAACAAACGGAAAGAATGTGTTGTTGAAGGCAAGAACAGTGAAGATGGTTACAATGTGAACACTTATATGTGGTCAAGATTCATTGCAACAGAAGTTTCTTTAAGAACTTGCAACAAGTCAACACACAGAAGACGATCACAGTATTTTTTCACATGGAGTTTAATGCTGTTGCATCAATGCTTGTTTACTTGCACTGTATGTACTGCTTACAACTGACATCTCACTTAAATTATAATGATAAATCTTCAGCAAAATCAACTGGCACGATTTTAGATAAATGTATTCATCACTTTAACTCATATATATATGTAAATGTTTGAGGACTAATCAAATATTTTCTACTGCATGCTGACAATGCACTATCCATGATCTTTGGGGGTAGAATGTTGGGTATTTGATGAAGCACGGTTGGAATTATGGTGGCAAGCACTCAATAGTTTGACCTTTAATCAATAACTTGTTATATTTTGGTATTGTGGGCAAGTTGCTTTTGCCAAGTTGTTTTTTCTGAGCCAGTTTGCACTATCTGATTGTGCTTTGTAAGTGTTTGCAACATAAACAAGGTAAAAATGTAAGTGTCGTCATTTGAATTTACTTGCATGAACAGACTGTTAGATTGAGTTAAGCGAAAGCAGCAAAGTTGTAGTATTTGCAGCAATCAACTAACCATCTATCAAACCTTTGACACATGCATTGTATTTTCTTTACGGTTCTTCCTGTGGAATAGCATCAAAGGTAGTGTCACCAAGGCACTAATTGGGATCATGCATTTTTGTCTCTGTCAACTCTTAACCTGGAACAGTAAGGTTATACAACTATTGGATCTGTGAAAAAAAAAATCTTTAAAATACTTTTTTCACACTTTCTCCGTGACAACCTTTGAAATGCAGTGTCCATCAATTGTGCACGAATACAATGATTTAAAAAAAAAAAAAAAACAAGATTTCTTGTGTGCTGTGTCTCAGTTGCCATATTTTCACTTTTGTTTTGTTCTTTCCAATACTTCGACAGTGTGATAGTGTCCTGGACTGAGAGTTTTCTACCATTGTGCTAACTGCAGAAAGATTTTGGTTTGAAAAACAACCCCCAAAGTGAAGACACTCATTACCACCAGTCTTAATCAGTTCAGTTGTTTCAACCTAAGTACTTGCGTAAAGCAACATTATAGCTGCCAGTGGTTGGCTGTGATTTGTGCATAAGCTATTTACTGGATGATGTTCAAGATTTAAGAACACTCATAACTGACATGTAAAAGAAACATTAATGCATAAGCACCTCTGGAATAATAGCAACCAATATTTGTTTCTATCATGCTATCAGTGACAAAACTGAACTTGAAGAGCTCGTGTTTAGGCCATGGGCGTAGGAAGGAGGGCCAAGCCCCCTGGATTTTGAAAACATTAGCAAAAAAGGTTGTTTTCATAGTTTTTAGTGGGAAAAAAACAAATTTCACTACTTTTTCCCCCTTAGAAATATTTTAAAAAGTCCCTAGAGGCCCCTGCCTGAAAAAAATCCTTCTGACGCCGATGGTTTAGGCAATACCAAATATAGCAACCAGATTATTATTATTATTATTATGGCCATTTTAGATTTCAGAATTCACATCAATACTGAAAACTGCAACAAAATACAGACACTCAAAAGAAAACTTGTGCTAATGAAATGAAACAAGCAGGCATACACTTTTAATATTTTGATGTACCATTTAATATTTTGACTCCTACAGTTTCCAGTGGAGATTAAAGAAAAAACTTTTTAAGCCATTCGAAATATAACTGCATGGTTTACTGCAGCATGTGTGAAACAATGTGGCAGCCATAAGATGGTGGCACATGTTCAAAGTTGGCCAAGGGCAAATGGTACCCAAGAGTTAAGTCACCGAGATAAATTCTTATGTCCTAGAATAGTACAATAGGAATAGTAGAAACAAGTGTCAATAAGTATGGCATAAGATCTCTATTGCTGCTGGTTGATTTACCTTGTTAGTCTGGGCTCCACCATCTTATGGCTGCCACATTGTTTCACACATGCTGCAGTAAACCATGTCTGAACCTGTGCTTCTCAGTTCTCTCTTGTGCTTACCTCAGCAGTTTAAGGCATTACAGATAACTGTAACATAAGCAGTGTTAGATAATCCAAGCAGATCTTTAGAAACACTCCTGTTTTCACTATCTATTATTAAGCAAGTCATATGCAAACTTGGTAACATTGCAATAGAGAAGTAAAGGATCACCAATGATTGCAACATCAGGGTATAAAGAAGAACAAGCCCCATAAGGTATGTGCAATCTGCTTTCCCTTACGTTCATAGGTTATCAAAATATTTTGCATGACTTCAGTACATCGCTCTACTTCCCTGATCGACGGCAGTATCCAGCATGGATTGTTTCTGGCACTACAACTGCAGATATAAACAATCAACACATAGATGACATCACTGAACTTCAGGAAACTGAGATTCAAAAGCAGATATTCAGCACAAATCTTCATGCCTTGATGCTATCAAATGGAAGGGTATCTCCATATCACTAAATTTACCCTGGGGGTTCTCTCATTGTTCGTAACAGCATATCTGTGGGCATGCATTTTCTACATTGGTGGATGTTAAAATATAAAACAGAACAGGCTTCCTTTGGAAAATGACAAATTGCAGCTCCTAAACCGGTGGGTCAGTCACCCGCAATTTACTCAACAAGTCCTCTGTTCTTGTGCACAATGTCTGCCACTTGTCCCAGAAGACTACTAAAAGCATCATCGCCCGTTTTCCTGAAAGGTAAAACTTTGCCTGTGATGGCAATTCTGGGAGCTCGGAAAGCTGCATTATCTCTTCTGTAAGATTTAAACGAAATGCTTACCCATTGTCACACTCAGTCCAAATGACATCATCCTCAGTGAGATTCAAATCAATCGGCTTCTGTTTGGATGTACGATAAAAGCAATGGAATATGCATCGACCAGACTAATGCTCTCGAAACTCTCTACTCTGGAATTATTCTAGGTCTTAATTTCTTAAGCCAGCATCAACGATTAATTTTTGAATTCTGCAGAGCTTCATCCAATTTGATGGTTTCGAATGAGTGAACACGTGCCGAGCTACCAAGTCTCGGCGATTTAGCCATGAAGGTCAAGTGTTCATATTAATACGGGAAGCTTTTGACAAGTTGCTAAATGATGGCATGATCCGACCCAGTGCATCTCTGTGGCGTGCTGAGGTACTTGTTAAAGATGAAGAGAATCGCAATAAAAGATGTTTGTGCATAGATTATATGCACAGGCTTATCATTTATACAGATCTACTGTAGATGCATACCAGCTTCCTTGCATTGGCAACATGGTTACAACGACTTAGCAAAATATAGTGTTTTCAACTTTCCCCTTGAGAACTGCTTACCATCAAATCAAAATAGTAGATTCTGATGCTAATGGCAGACTATATGAATTCACACGTATCCCGTTTGGTGTTAAGAATGGTGTTGTGGCATTTCAAAGAACAACAGCTCAATTTATAGAAGATACCTTTGCATATTTAGATAATGTGACTGTTGCCGGGCGAGACAAGGAAGAGCACGGTTACAATCTAAAAGCATTCCTGGAAGCAATCCGTCACAGAAAGTTTACGCTGAATGAGAACAAACCATGGCTACCAAATCGAACATCCACATTCTTGGATACATTGTTGCAAACGGAATTGTCAAGCCTGTCCCAGAACGATTGCGTGCCTTAACCAGAGTTCCCACCTCCTACTTGTTTTAAGTCTCTGCGCCGTGTTCTCAGAATGCTTGCCTACTATGTGAAATGGATTGAACGGTTTGGCGACAAGATCCGGCCTGTTGCTACGGCAGAAAAGTTTCTGCTAGCAGTGATTCGTTGACTGCGTTCGAATTGCTTAAAATTGAGCTTGAACATGTTGCTCTCACTTCACTTGAAGAATCGGTGCCGTTTGTTGATGAATGCGATGCTTCCGATGCCGCTCTTCCGGCTACCCTAAAGCAAAGAGGGCGTCCTGTCGCTTCAAGGCAGCGAGTTGCATTATCCTGCGTGCAAGAAGGCGTCGCTCTAAAATTAAAACTGATAAAATCCAACAATGGCGAGCAGAATTAGCTCCTTTTCTAACGAGATGAAATACTGTCCCGGGTAGCAAAACGTCACTCCAGATTTATAGCCCAAGTGCGGCGTGTTCCTTGGAAAAATCACACAGATTTGTGTCACCCTCGAATAACAAGATTGCTGCACTTCGTACAAACGAAAAACTAGCCCTTTTCGACCATCGACGTGCGGAGAGTTGCGCCGAACTTGTACAACATGCGCGGAAGTGAAATCGTGTTATTACGCCAGTAGTTCAACAACCTTGATCACAGCCATGAGGCCCATGGAACGTCTTAGCTCAGATTTCAATGGACCACTTCGGTCGAGAAGCAGTAACACTTACCTGTTCATTGGAAGTGATGAATACCCCCGATTCCCTTTTGCTTTCCCATGTAAGGATATGACAGCGCCAACAGCCATACGCTGTCTCGATAGACTATTTGCTTTGTGTCGAACAGCAGGTTTCAAACTTTCCGACAATGGGCCAGTTTTTGTGTCTAGCTACTTCAAGAAATACCTGCTTTAGAGGGGGCAGTGCATAAAGTTCCTGTCGTATTTATCACCCGCCTGGTAATTGCTAGGCCGAGAAAACTGTTGGCAATGTGTGGAAAGCAGTTCAGTTAACCTTGAAAAAACACGGGCTACCTCTACCGCACTGGGAAGTTGTTTTCGAGGATATGCTGCATTCTGTGCGTTCGTTATTATGCAATGCTACAAACACTACTCCCCATGAACGTTTTTGTAACTTTCAGCGCATATCTGGTTCGGGAGAAACCTTGCCGTCGTGGCTGACCACTGGTGCCACGCCCAGTGATTTTTCACTAGATCTAGTGATTTCTTGCAAAGTATGTTTTTGAAGAATATTGGTCGTTTTTTCTACTTTTCAGCCCTTTTTAACCCGTAAACAATTGATTGCGCGAATCGTTGTTTAAATACTTGCATCAAACAAAACAACGAAGTGTTTCTCATTGTTTTCACGTCCGTGCTGTTCAAGGCGGTAACGTTGTGCATGACAGCAATTTCATTTCTTTGCAGGAAGTAAATGTTAGATTGATTTGGTCTAAAACACTCCGTGAGTGGTGTCGTTTTCAGCTTTTGGAAACAGCCTGAAAATTGTTGTATTTTCCAGGTTTCAGCATCATCTACTTTTAAGAAACTTGCAAATGATGTAAAGGTTTTTGGGCAATAAAGTAAATAACTAAATCAATTCAAGCAAAACTGCGAACTTCGACGCAAAAATTATAAATTTAGTGAATTTTTTTCAAATCTAGTGAATTTTTTTGTGAATCTAGCGATTTTTGCAGAGAAGCCTGTGGAAGCACTGTGGCTGACTGACGGTCGCAAAGCTTATCTTAAAACGATTTGCTCGGGCGTATGAAAACGAGCCTTTGTTGGAGGAGGTTGAATATGTTAATCTGAATCCTACATGTGTGCGCTGTCCAGGCGGTCGTGAAGTCAGTGTTGATTTACGTCAGTTTTTCAACCAGGGTTCCGCGGAAACAGACCGAATTTGACTGGGACGAAATTTGCAACCACAGTTCTATGCGGTTGCAGCAACATACACACTTCTTGGATCGTTGCATAGGGATCCATTAGCTACGCACACATTTGCGGAAAGTTCCGTTACAGCAAAAAGGTTGAAGAACACTAATTTACGTGATTTGGCGCCTTGTCCCGGCGATGTCGCTTTACGGCAACATCCACCACCAGAGCCGTTGAATGTAAATGAGGAAAATGTTGAAAGTGACTCTGCTTTCCGCTTGAATCTTGACATGCGTGATACAAACGATCAGCAGAACGACTCACCTGTGATTGAAAATGATTTGTCGCCTACTGAGCCCGATATCATTCCGCGACGCTCGGCTAAATGCACTAAGGGTCAGAGGTGGCCGTGGATCCGGAGTGCCGGAGTCGACACCGGCAGGATTCTGCGTTTTCCTGTCAGATCCGAAGTCAACATTTTGTGAAAAACCGGACCCGGAGTCACTTTCCAATTTCGGCGGCAAGAGTTGCGTGGTCAATTCAAGTAAAAACATGGGTGAATTTTGGTTGGATCGATAGCAGCCGGAGTCTGGACAGGAGTCGGATTCTTACATTAAAAAATTTCCGGAGCCGGATTAAAAAAATTGTGAACAGGAGCGGATTCGGAAAGTGACACCGGCCACTAGGGAACGACCGGGGCCCCGGCTTCGGCCAGGGATTGGATTTTTCCCCCGGCCCCTGCCCCGGCCGGGGCAATCAAAATAATTTGCCGGGGCCGGGTGCCACAGAAAAAAGCTAACTACTTTCGTGTTACTTTTTTCAACATTAGTTTAATTTTTTGCACGATTTTTGATGTTTTGAACAGTTGAAAACACTTGGTCAATGGCAGGCACAAACATTTAACTGTTTTTGTAGCAAGTTATACCCTTCTAACTAAACAACATTGCTTTTGACAACAAGCACTGTTTAGCTGGTTCAACTAAGTTTTCTTCATC
>JGI24159J19872_10004116_pt1 | contig 18444 bp, 11 predicted proteins | sample Ectturendosymbi4_FD_19872 | JGI IMG/M metagenome (IMG submission 19872) | reverse complement strand
TCTTATGACAAAAAGTCTGAGGAAAATAAAAAAATATATTTACTGTACCAGTAAGCATCTACTGATTTTGAAAATAATACTCACTGATGTTGACCTAGTATGTATAAATGCGAGTATTTCGAAATGAATAATATACAAACATAATTTTTCTCTGCCATTGCTAACCTCAAATGTGCCCTTTCAGATTAAAAAAATCTACCCCTAGGGGTACATGCATCCCAGGTTGTGAACCCTTGGTTTGATATTATCTTAGGTTAGGTATGAACTAAAGTATGAACTAAGAAGCCATCATTGGATAAGAATGAGTGGGGTATAACGCAGCCAAAATAAAGTCAAAGTCTAGTTATCAAATCAGTGTAGCTGTAATTGAAAGTGATGCCAATGTTAACGTTTCAAAACCACCAACAATTCGTTTGTCACTGGCGAGTATTGAGAGCGAACTATTACGGAAACAAGCGAACTATTATGGAAACTATTGACAAGCTGATTCATGAATTTGCTTGCAAAAAAGCACGAAGACTACTATTATAGTTTGAGTGCCTAATATGATGGGAAATACTGAGAACTTTTTCGCATAATTGAGTTTATGATAGGACAAACGTATTTATTTTCGCTTTGCATATCTACCCTTTTAATTTGATGTTGCAGAATGTGTTATTTCGCGAGATGAACACGAGTATTTTGGGGACACCATGCGACATTGGTTTTTATTGAAAAGATGGGGGCCTCGAAAAATTGTACCTCAGGGCCTCTGAAGGCCTCATCTGGGACTGAGTGCGTACACTGCAACTTTATCAAAAGTGCTTTCTCCTGCAGCATTTTTGTACTTTCTCACACCGACCTAAAATGTTGCTACTGTTATGTCTAGACTTTAGAGATATACTGCCTGAAAGTAACACTGTCTAGTGAAAGAAATCCTTTCCCAGCACAGAATCAGACACTAAGATCTTACAGAGTATATATTTCGCCTACAAAATACGCATCATCACCTCTTATTCAAGTAGAATCTGAAAGTAAAATCTGAAAGTATTCAAATAGAATCTGAAAGTAGAATCTGAAAGCCTGAAAGTAACTGTTTGCCCAATCAACAAACAAAGTTTTTTACATTGCTCTTCTACCTCATGCATGTGTCTTTTGGATAAACATTAGTAAGTTCCAGACAGGAATTTGGAACCAAACTCTACACGGAAAAGGGAAGTTGGCACCCTGCATGGTCCCTAGTTAGAAAAGATACGTAATGTTTAATGTGCAGCTGTGACCTGTGACAATCCTTTCGCAGGGTCAACCCTTTCCAACTGATGAAAAGCCAGATTTTGTCTGACTTTTTTGGATTTCAAAAACGCCAAGCACGTTAAAAAAAGCCAGATATTCAAAATCTGCCTTCAAACAAGCCAAGTTTGCAACGCTGTGCAGCAGTGACGTAGCCAGCCCAAAAATATTTGGGAGCCAACAAAAACTGAGCGGGCCAAAATGTTTGATCATAGGTGAATAACATTATTATACCTGACATCCCGCCTATACTGTATATCCTGAAAATTTGGGGGGCACGGCCCCCTGGACCCCTAGCTACCCGTATGCTGTGCAGTACACTCATGTCTGCTCCTTTATTACTTGCAGAAACAGGTTATCAAACTTGCGATCGGATTGTTCTGCTGTTAGTCTTTATTGCATACTAATTACTTGGCAACAAATCTTCAAAGGTTCACTCCAAGTTACGGTCTCGACAGTAGGCGTTTTGCGGTTTTGCCGCATGTGACTGCTGCAAGCAGACATCTTGGCTGGTAATGCAGCGAGACAGTGACTGTTGATAGCGGTAAGAACTTACAGTAGTTTTATACTGTCTGAAAAGAAGCATGAGTGAATCTGTAGCAATGCTTTCACGAGTTTGAAATATCCATAGTTAGTGTGAGACTGAACGTTTGTCCGGTATATGTATGATGAGTGTTCACCGTGAAAAATTCAGCAAAGGCAAGCAAGGTTTTATTGAAAGAGAGATTGATCATTTTGGACGAAATCCCAGACATTTGCGGTCCTTGTTTCTACGTGACGCTGGCAAGTCTTGCTATAAAGTCATAATATGTGTTTTCGTTGAAGAGCAGTGCTTCTCCGAAAATAAGTACCTGTCTTCGAAAATGTGCGGATAGGCTATTGCAAGGGTTTCCAAACTACATCCCGCGGGCCAAATCCGTCCCGCGAAGCCATTTCATCCGGCCGAAAAGACATGTTGTCAATAAAGAAAAATTTGTTGATTTGGTAAAGTGTGACATATCCCGAAACAATCACATTACGTTAGATATCCAGCCCTCGAAATGCTCGAATTGTTGTGTAATAGCTTACGTGACCGTCTGACAAAAAAAGTTTGGAGACCCTTGACCTATTGTGTAAATCATCGTAATATAACTGGCTATTGCTGCCAACGAAGCGCATTTTTGTGACTGTTGCCGTAACAGTGGCGTGCAGAGGGGGAGCGAACGGGACGACGACTCCGGGCATCCAAAACGTGAAACTATAAAAATTAAAATGCTGTAACTAGATGAGTTTTTCTATTGTAAGACTACTAACGCATGCTGCATGGATTGAATTTTTCGAAGCTTGTTTTTTTGTCAACACTAGTTTTTACGTATTCAAATGCCAGTAATTCTCACATTCTTCAATACCAGGGACCTGTTACTTTAGGTGTGCGGCGCACACCCAACCAAACTGACAGTAACGTGACTCCTTCCAGATCGTGCGATCAAGGGAAAATCACAAAAAAGGATTGAAAGATAATTACTGTAATTATGGACGTTATAATTGATCTTTTGAGCCAAGTTTTAAAACTTCCTATTTCAGCGTGCTTGATTTAGCTGACTTTTTGATGCATAACTGTTTCCCGTTTCGTTATTTGATGTGGCAACCAGGGGTGTGCGCTAATACAAACGCAAACCTGCGCTTGCAATATGTGCATCATTTCGAGGCTCGTCATTAATTGTCAGTTCAGGCGGATTGAACGTAATGGCTCACACAAGCCCGTATCAGTTCTGTCCCCCCCAGTAGTTGTACATTAACCACAAAATAAAAAACTAAAGTTTTCTTGCGTCCTTTAAGCGCAGTCTCAATTCTTGTGTAGTTTAGCAGGGTTCAAACTGTGAACCTTGGATGTCTGCCATCCCAGCCGCATACCTTCTTTGCTCGACTGCTTTTCGACGAGACATTCGCGCAGCCTGATGTTTTTGTAATTGTGAACTGCTCTGTTGTAACGTTGAGTGTGTTTTACTCCATGCTTTAATGTGCCTTATATTCTTGCAGTTATGAACTGCGCTGACGTAGCACTGAGTGTGTTCTATTCACCTGTTTCAACGCGTTATCGGATATTTTTGCAGTTAAGAATTGCTCCGTCATAGCATAGAGTGCTCTAGTTTTGCTCCGGTCTCCTAACTTGGAGCGCTGATATTTATGTTCATTACAGAGACACATTATACAACAACGAGTAAGGAGAGCGCGTGTAGAATGACGTGTATGATGTGTCAACAAACTTCTTCAAAATGTTGGTTTGCGAACGTGATGCCACAAACAGCCTATATCCAGTAACAATGCCCACCATACGCCACACTAGAATTTGGCAGGGGGCATACAATCAAGCAGTCGCCCCGGGCATCACCAGACCTCTGCACGCTACTGGGCCGTATCAAGGGGAATTTTCCTTGTGGTGTCGAAAGGGTAATGCGTTTTATGAACGCCCATTTGCATTGCATCGTCAGCAACCTGAAAAAGATAAGTAAAGTAATGACGATGCCCCCTTGGAGAAATATCTGTGGATGTCCATGGGTACAGTTTACTGCATTTTGCAAAATATCCTAATATAATTTTATGCCACCCGTACAAAATGATTTTTTTAGGCGTACGCTTTCACGGACAATATGAAATGCAATATGTTCTTATCAGCACTGTAAAAATAAAAGCGATGATTTTTCTAAGCCGCAAGCGTAATGACAAACACTTTCCAGTTTCTTTAACATTTTACGTCTATGATCATCAATCATTATGGCCAAGCAAGTATGCTTTTTTAAACGTAACATTTACAGGGCTCTGGTTGTTGCAACTGATTGTCAGCATACACTAGCATAGCATGGCAGTTCTGAATCAGCGTACATTTAGTTTTATATCACATCTTAAAGCAAACCTGCATCAGCCAAAAACACAGTTTGTTGGCTAGCTGCAGAACCATCACCCCCTCTCGGAAATGGTAATGTCACAACTCTTCTAGCAACATCATGAATTTTCCAAGTCCGTTTATCTGTGGCTGCATAACACGGAGAAATAACAGCAAACAAGTCCATCGATCCGCCAGGCGTTTTGAACCAACCGTATGTGTTATTTCCCGCAGCTGAAGAAAAGAGAAAATTTATAGAAGTATGCAACAGAATAAAGTTTTTCGACTTTACGAAATTTCGTACATTTTATCAAAGACTGCACCTTTTGTAGAAATATCGGTAGGGCGTTCGGGCGCAGCGACCACAAATTTTGTTGTGCCGAGAAAAAATTGTTTTAAACATATAATAAAAGCAAAAATCTTGCCCTCTAAAGATGTGTTTTGCCCCCAATCCTTAAAACCTGGCTACAGTCCGATTCTGTAATTCCTACCGAAAATCCACAAAAGATGCAATAGCACAGACATAAAAATTAATTGCACTGTCTTTTTCAACAGTGGTAAGGTTTGTGCAAAACTAATTAGGCAGATTACACAATTCTGAACTACGGTTTTAGCTTACCGTTGTATATCACTGTGCTATCCAAAAAAGAGGAAGCATCTTTCAGTTTCAAGTCATACGTTGAAGGATTTATTTTTTTGTCAGAAAGCAGTATCTCGTAATGGCATTGGACCTTGTTAGAAGAATTTATTAATTCCACAATATTCACTTTGACCACCCTGCTGTTGTTTTCATACGCTCTTTGCAGTTGATTATGGACTGACAGGTTCAGCAAAGGATCCGACGAATAGGACATATTTGCCAACACCACTCTCCCAAACACCGATATTTTTTCTATACAAAAATTTCACGGAATGTAAAAACAAAATTTTTTCGGCGTAGAATGAAACAAGTGCTTTCTAAACAAGTGGTTTCTAACTCAGTTTTCACACCCGCTTTTCATCGCTGTTACAGCAACCCTAGGAGATCTCGAAATACCTCAAGGTTTTCAGCAACTTTTATGAGTTCTTCTGGCTCCACAGTCACACCAAGACGGGACCAAGCCAGGTAGGAGATGTAATCACGCCACCTGGTCCGTGCTCAGTCTCTGAGTTGCTCTCCCATGAGTGTGGCCATCAGAACTTGCCTCTCTAAGCATTCTTGGGACATTCTGATCACGCGGCCGAACCATCGTAGCTGAGACCTTTCTAATCGAAGGAGAAATGCCTCGATATTTAGGAGTAGCAATTATCCCATCTGTGCCACTTTCACTTCAGATAGCACTCTTTCGGTCAACACCCTAAATTCAGAAGTTTAGGTGAGAATCAGAACAAAGACCTATTTATAAACTGAAAGCTTTTCTGTATTTTCAAGCTCTCATTCTGTGACCATGAAACGATATTATTGCTCCTGCAATATTGTGTTTCACTTGGTTCTGCCTTCCGTGGCTTCTGTTACTCGTAAATGCCACCCCAAAGTGCTTAATTGTATGGAACGTCTGCAGTGCAATGCCGCTTTGTTGCTGGTTTGCGGTGTACACTGGCCTGTGTTTCTGGAGAAGCATATATACTTCGGTGGTTTTACTGCTAAATTCCATTCCATTACCGCTTGGTCACACGCAGTGGCAAACCGATCAAGCGCGTGCTGAAGGTCCTATGATGATGCAAGCAGCACCAACTCGTCTGCAAAAGCACATGGTTGATTTTACAGCTTCCAAAAATGACAAGTTCATTAACTCAACTGTGACTGCCTATTAAGTCCATTGAGACCATGAAGAGGAGTGGCGACGACACAACCCCTTGTCTAAGACAACACCAACGACAGACGCCGATGGTGTGGACAGAAACTGGTAGTTGGTTGGTTGCCAAACATGATACTTCAGCAAAACACCCCAAAGTGAACGCATTCAGGGATCGGCAAAACAAGCGTAGACATCTTTGCATATTCCCAAGATTTTTCAATGATTTGTTGGAGAGAGAAATATGACCGTAGCTGCGGACGAAACCCGTAGAGAGTATTTTCGCATTATGTTCATTTTTCCCAAGGCATCGCTTTTCAAGGCAAGAGGCAAAAAGTTTTCCAGGAATACCAAGCAGAGAAATTCCCGGTAGTTGGTGCATTCCCTCCTGTCTCCCTTCTTGCGTAGGGGGATGAACGCCCTAAATCCTAATCTTTTGGACCCCTCCCAGAAATCCAGGCCATTTGATATACACGAGTTAGTCTGAAGAATTCCTTCCCTGTTCATGGCTTTACGTACTGAACTAGGATTTAATCACAACCTGCAACCTCCCGGTTTTAGTGTTTTGAAAGCTTTGGTGATTTCGTTCGTAGTGATTGTATTTTTTTCACCAAAATGCACCTGTGTGTCTGATCGTATGAAAGTGACCGCGTTCAAAAGATCCTTAAAATACTCCCTCCACCCGCCACAGATGCCCCCCTCGTTGCTGAGTACGACACCTTTTTGGTCTTTGATTGATCTCGCAGGCTTGCAACATTACGCTTTTTGTCTCGGAGACGCGGGATAGTTCGCCAGAATGCTTTGATGGCTTCCCTCTAACTGGAATTTAGTTTGTCTAAAATTCTTCCAGTGGCGCATTTTGGACTTTTTACCATTTGGGTTGCGGTCTTTCGCACTTCAGCATATCGTGTCTACACAGCAGGATCGGTTTTGTTCTGAAGCCAGGCCTTTCCAGCTAATTTTCTTGCTCAGGTAGCATATTTACAGTCACTTCCAGATTTCATCATTGGAACATTGGGGCAGTGAGTCTGGCCTTGTACAGGGGGTGCCACATGAAAAGCACGCCTCGTCAGTTACAGTACTTATCAGGTTAGGAGCACAAAAATTTCAATAAGGCTGAATTGCATTGACCTATCAATGTATAGGGGTATGTCTACATCGCTGAGGTAAAATTATCATAAACATCGTTGGTTTGTTGTCATCAATTTGGCTATTCACTCAGGTTACCCGTTAGTGTTACAGTAATAACAAAGAAACTTCCAGTTTTACATTAAATGTTGCTGTTACAAACTTACTGCAGCACTACTCCTACTGCCATTGGTGTAGGAGCAGGAAATTTTTTGAGGGAGCAAATGATATTTTGCCCGAATTTCCCAAATTTGCCCGAAAAAGCTTTATGAGACAAGCTTTTTTCTTACAAATTTTCTGTAGCTGTTGGTACATTCTATTTTCCTCTACTGCATGTTGCCATAGACTTGAAAATAGAAAATTTACTTGAAATTTGGTTCTTAACAACCCAAATGAAAAACATACGCTAGGTTGTGCAAATACATCGTCAGAAGCCAGCTGACTAAGTACTCTGAGCATCTGCCTCGCAGTTCTAAGGTTTGGCGTCCCATTCACATTCCAGCTGTTGCCGTCAGCAAGAAACCTCACACCTTACTGAGGACATATATGCGGCCAGTGGTGGTCTTAGCAATTTAGGGGCCCGTGTGCAACATATTTTCGGTGCCGTTGCACTCGCGTAAATGAAAGATAACGGTCATCGTTGTCAAAAAATGGGGTTCGTATTTGCAGTAACACTGATATCATTGTGACGCATGGTTACAATAAGTAATAATTTATTGGAGATTTTTTAAATTTTATTCTTAAAAGTGATACAATTATGGAAACCAATCTGTGCAGCGCGGACTATGAGATGTTGTTTTGAGTGCTACGAACTTGTGTGAGCCACAGCAAAAGCTTTGTGACATGAAGACATTGCGCTTGACGAATGATCTGTGACATAAAACTTTCCGGCGAACCAACGTGCATCGCAGTTTTGCAGAACCTTAAAAAATACTCGCTATATAATTTATGCTCTCTTCCAACAACGCAAGTTACAAATAAGGGACTTTCTGCAGATAGCCTGCTTTCGAATCGCCGTAATTTTTGTTCTGGCATCAATTTGATTTTCAACAGTAAAGTGATTTGTAACAGATAGTTCTGACCGGTGTGGCAACATTTTTTTGTAAAGTTCATTGACTTATTTGTTGCAGCGAAAGCACAACTTTATGACTAATAATTAAGAACAATAAAACACGATGCAAGAAATCTTCCTTAGTCGACAAGGTGACAATATCTGTGTGTGCAATGTGTGTAAACACACAGCTCCTTACAATAAGGTCGACGATAAAACAGGAAAACAATCGAACTTTCAAAAGAGCAGCTTTTTGTTTTTTCTTATTTAAATGTTCAGGACCTAGCCTCGGCGGCCTACAACAGTATCTGTTGCTGAATTTTACACGAACTAGTATAACTTCTTTGGTAATACATTTCCTCCCCATATATGCACCATGATACATTACACAAATAACACAATTGCACACAATGTACAGAAAAACATAAAACCCCACTGCTTCCTAACTCATAAATGGGCATAAAATACATCATCATCCCCAGCAGCTTCATCCTTTATACCAGTGGTTCCCAAACTTTTTTAAGCGCAACCCAAATCTGCGTTTAATGAACATCTCACGACCCAAGCCTAAAACATCGAAAAAATTTATTTTACGTGCTTAGGAAGCGAAAATGTTTCAAACTATTCTGCTACTACATAGCTCAACTTTCATAATATCAACCTTGATGCTCCACTAAACTATTTAGCTCCAAAATACTTCAGTAATCAATGAATCTTAACTTAGCAGCTAATTACGGCTAGTAGCTGCGCTGCCATTAAAACTCTCGGAAAACCACTTATGATGCAATAATCCAGTTTTAATAAGATGAAGCCAAATGAAATGCGTATGATGCAATAATTCAGTCTATGACGGAATTGACAGAACTTGAAAAATGAAAAGAAAAAAGTTCTGTTCTTTTTGCTACTCATNGTTATTTCGTAGCGTTTGCCGCCAGGTGGCAAAAGAAAAAAGTTCCTTTTGATAGATTTGAATAATCTTGGCGCGACCCATTTTTCGACCCTTCGTGACCCACGTTTGGGTCGCGACCCATACTTTGGGAACCGCTGCGTTTTACTACGAAAATGTATTTCTGAATCTCTGCACTGAAAATCACGTAGCTGTAGAGCAAAGAAAAACACCACTGGTTCAAAACAGTAAGGAAACCTTCCCTATAAACATTTAGACATTTAATTCTGACTCCAAAAGAAATTGAGCGCAACTTATATAATATTGCACTACAGCACCAACTGAAGCATGCAGTAGATCACGAAAATTTGCACATGCACATAGTTGTTTACATCAGGGCTTCCCAAACTATGGGTCGCGGCCCCATTTGGGGTTGAGAAATGCAATTTTGGGGGAGGAAAGCAAATTGGTTTGACAAATCAGATATAAAAATTTTTGCAAACTTTACAAGAAATTTAAAAGTGGACCTGCAGTGAATCTATTTCTGCTGCATTTCTATTGGTAATGCCGTGTTTCATGCTGTCAGTTATTAGCCTGCTAGAATGTCTGCCTGAGCTATTAAATAATAATCATCAACTAAGCACAAGTTATGCGTTGCTACGTCATGATTGTTTTAACGTACTGACCAGTATTGACCTTGTTTCATTCACTCCGACACGAGGGCACACTTGCGTCTAGAACTCTAGCTCTAGTCTAAGGGTTTGGCCAACTGCTTTGAAAGCACACTGAGTAGTTTCAGACTATGTTTTAGAAGTACTTTGGAATTTGATTTAGAAAACATTGGATCCGCAAACCATACACAATTGAAGTTTCAGGAGGCCACACACCTGCCATGCCCAGGATATGAGTAGAATTATTTAACGACAAAAGTTCACAAATGGAGACAGGGTTTCTTTATTTCTGGATAAGAACAAAGAATGAATACCCGGTCATTTCTGATCTAGCCTTTCATAAACTATTAGTCTTTTGCTCAATTATGTTTGAAGAGGCATTCTCAAAATTGATAATCATGAAGTCCAAAAACTGATATTTTTTTTAATGTTGAGAATGTCCTCCGTTGTCTTGTATCAATCTACGCATGGATGGTCTGTGTAAAAATCATCAAGTGGATACATCCCATTAGTTGTGCCTGATAACTTCTATAAATTGAATTGTTTTTGTTAATTTTTTCGCCTTACTGTTTCCATTAAGTGATTGTTTCTTTACTGTATAGTTACGTTCGCGGATTCTCTGCATTTGTATAATTTCGCCACAGACAAATTGGACGTTTACACGTATATCATTAACATCTAGGCCAGGGCTTCTCAAACGTTTTTTTCAGCGACCCCATTTTTGAAAAAGTTTTTTATGCGACCCTTCATGGATAGCGTAGATGTTAATGATACGTGTAAACTTTTATATCTGATTTGTCAAACCAATTTGTTTCGCGTCCCCAAATGGGGTCGCGACCCACAGTTTGAGAAGCTCTGATCGAGGCTATCCATGAAGTGTCTCATAGAAAAAACTTTTTCAAAATGGGGCCGCTGAACAAAAACGTTTGAGAAGCCCTGGTTTGCATGACTGTTTGAACAATGGAGTAACCCTAGGGCAGCGGTGGACAATTAGCGGCCCGCGGGCCACACATCTTCAAATCTGAAATTTCCTCAACTTGTAACAGCAAATGATGACGTTGAGGCTAACTTGAACCTAGATTTGCTTCTATTTTCATCGACTTGCTTCTACTTTTATTAAAAGGCATGGCCCTCCACCGAACGCGGTCTTCTCAAAGTGGCCACAGAGCCAAATTAATTGCCCACCCCTGCTCTAGGGCCAAGTTAAGCTTTGCGAGAACTTATTGTTCTTAGACTTCCACTGTCCAAAAATACAGGTAAACATGCCATTTTTTTTTCAGTAAATCAGATGAGAAATAACTAATGAAAGATAATTTTTATGATGAGATTGGAATGAATGAAATACGTAGTACTGACTCAGAAATTTTAAAGAGATTTCAATGTTGGTTTGCCGTTAATAGACTACAACCACTACACTTGTGGCAGTAAAACTTGAACAAGTTAATATCACTAAAATTACAAAGATTTGGTATGTGCTAAATAAACACACTTATGCTAATGGCTTTCTCTGCATTGTATTTTGCTTTTGGAAACGTAAACTGGTAATAGATTTATAACCAAGAATGGTGGGCTAATAGTTAAATCTTGTAACTGTCAGCAAAATATTTCAAAAATGTAAGGGTGTATATTCTTACAATAAAACCTCTTAAATTTTGATTAACGGCCCCGTATCTTATCATTTAAGGATATTTGACCCCCTTGCCCATAACCAAATGTTGAAGGGCCTGCTTATCCTTTGACTAAGATCCCTTAATATCTTGGTTGGGGGCTCTTACTTTTTGACTGGAGCCCATTGTTCTTTGATAATAGACCGTTTGTGTTTTATCGTTCTACTAAGACTTCTTAAGTTTGAAATTCCAAATATGTAAAAACATACCAATAATCACAATCCCATATAGACAAACCAAATAAAGTTATCTGCTAAATAATATGTATTATTATAATATAAATGGACTCATAAAGAAAAGCTAATAAATCTTTGAAAGTGTAAACCAGAAAGGGGGGCCTCTCAAAGCGAGTAATTTTAAAATAGAGGCCCCCATTTTGCACACCCTGCACACTCACTAAAACCACTACTGTATGGAGCATACTGGATGGCAAAATGTGTTCATCCAAAATTGTACTTAAAATAAAAACACAGCTTTTCTATTTATATGAAGTAGGTGCCATGGAGCATATTCGATTCCCACAGCGTGCAATTAAACAAAACACACAGATGAAATGTCTTATTTTGCCCAAACTTTCAAGTGAGTCAGTCACTCACCAACTCTCACATACTAAGGCACGAAGTTACTAGAGTCAGTTTGTTGATTTTATAAAAAACCTATCTAATATGCTTTCTTTGACATAATAAACTTTTATTTATACACTCAATAACAAAGAAATATAATTTCATTAGTATTGTTAAAATTGTCGAAACTTTTTTCCTAATTTTTTTTAGATTTTGCCCAAATTTTGGACAAATCAAAACTTTTTGGGGCATGCTTGCACCCCCAGCTCCTACATCACTGCCTACTGCTAAGATTTGATATACAGTATCATGTTGACTATTACCAGTGAGGGTACGCTGTTTGAACCGGGGGATGATTTGACAGGAATTTATTTGTATATGTGTTACTCACTCGGTATGAAAACGGTTCGTCCTGCTGTTAATTAGACTACGTTATAAATAGAAATCTGTTAAGCCCGTCACTTGTTAAATCAAGGTTTATGCTAATGTCCAAAATAAAGAATAGTTTTGTTACTGAAATACATAAATGACACGAATGCAGCAACTTGCTTTTAGCAAGGGGAGAAATTTATGAACCAATGTTCGTCTTCGTGTTCACAGTGTCATCGAGGACGCATTTTTAACAAAAATGTAAACGTTTCCGCTTTCTGGAGTCATCGTTAGTTTGCATTACAATTGAAAAGGGTGTAAACCACACGATGAAACACAGTTTTCATAGGAAAATACTGGATCTAACCTCAAAGAGCAATTTTCCCGAGAGGAAATTTTTGCTTGTAAACTTTTCCTCGGCTTGAAATTTACATACTTCACAAAACGCTTATACGTGTTAAGAAATATTTTCCCAAAATTTGAGACAATTATTTTTGTACTATACAATAACTTTTCAGGATTTTTTTGGACAACTAATCGAAATAAACTTTTGTTTATTTTTTGGAATGAAACCTTTTCGAAGTTATTGGAATTATAGAAAATAGTGGTGGTCAACTTTTTAAATTAAAACAAAGTAAAACTTTTTCAGCAAGTAATACATTTTGAGGTGACCACAATGAGCTACCGCAGTCCTCATCTTCAAACTGAAGATCGCTAAAGAATACGTTAAATCTCTAGCAATATTAAACGGAGTTGTTCCGTTGCTGTCATGATGGCACAGCGCCGACCCCTCTGTTAGCCACCTTTTCCCTGGTAGGTCATGTTTTTCCCAAGACCCTGCTGTCTTCACAATTTTAGACTTAACGCACTGGCGCAATTTCCGCAACCAGGTGCTTGTTCGTATAGTGCAACAAATCCAGCGAATAATTTCGAGAAACGAATATCAAATGGCTTGTATGTTGTCGCGATTGCGATAACGACCACAAACCAACCCCTCTAACACTTGCTAATCTTCATCAGAAAAACAAAAGTAGGTGAAACACGCACAAAAAAAACGAGCATCTGCCACTTTGAAGAAATGATGGTTTAAAAGTAGAAGCAGTAACTTAGGATGAGCTCTACTCAACAGCCTATTACCAAGCTTAAATGTACTTTTTTTAGCTTGCTGCAAATCACAAAAAGCAGCTCGTGAAGCCTATCGATATCCTACTTGCCAATCCCGTTTTCAACCTTTAGCAGATTCGCGGCATCGGTATTATGCAATACACCTGTTACATCTTGAAAACATCAGACTGCTTTAAATAACTGCTCTCCATTTGCACTTTGTATTATGACATACAGTGAATCACACTAGAGTAGAATCAATGTTTAAAACCAAGTTTTTCACATAAAAATTTGCAACGCAATAGCGTTGTTGCAGATGAATTGTGAAATGATACAGTTGCACAGTTATAGTAAATTAAACTTTTATACAATGGACTGCCAACTCAGAAAGCATATGCAGCATGATGAAACCAGCCACAATGTTAAAAATGTTGTATTTTCTTAAAACAACATCAGAATACGTTCCGAAATTTTCAAGAATTTCAACACATATACCTTATTCTGCTATGCTTGTACGTTGTGCTTATGCTGTTGCAAAACCTCACCTTCCCTTAAATGCCAGTTGTAATATCAATAACCAATTATCGCTTGGTCTAAAGCCATGAGTTCGCAAGCTGAAACGTGTTATCTGAAGCAGAATTTAATATACTGTAGCATATGTAAATATAGACTTCGAAAAAGTACTTCTCGCTTACTCGTTGTAAAAGTAGTTTCAGCGCCATATGGACTTTGCGATGAAGTTAGACTTTTTTGTGGAGACAATTGCGAAATTCTTGCTTTGGCCTTGTACACAGTATTAGGCTGAAGATTGGTGATGCTAAAATGCAAAAACACCTCGTTTTAACACAATGCTTTTATGCGACAAGCGAACAGCACCTATTAGACTGTGTCATTTCATTTTATATACTCATATTTGCACAAACGCACTTACACAGCAAGATAAAGAGTTTTGGTTGGTCCATCATTCGGAGTAGAAATGACGGTCTTTTTGCTAGTTAATAAATTGGTATATTCAATCGTCCATTCCCTTGCTCCTGGCACTGGTTCCAAAAAAAGTGTTGCAAAGGTAGGGGTTGCGAACACGTTTTGTATTGCTGCACCATTCGGCACTGAAAAGAAGTTTATCAAGAAAATATATAAATTCTAACATTTCTTGAATAAACCAATGTAAAAAATGCTTAAAAAATTATTTGCATTTTTATATCATTGCTAAATTACTTTGATAAACGTTTGTGTCGTTATCCATTTGCAAACTGTTTTTTCGTGATTTTAACATAAAACAAACTCAAATTCGAAGAGGTAATTTGAAATTCGTTCAAAATGTAAGATGATATATCTTTTTACTATAATCTGGAAGTTTCAATGATTTTAAAGTTAAACTTATTGTCAACACGCTCACTTATTGACTGATGCAGACGCAAGTCTCGTATTTTTAACAATTTTATATGCACCATCACAGCTTAGATTCGTAATTGTAGCAAATATTTTGTGCCTGTAAAATATAACATCGTGGACTTTCTTACTTGTTCTGACGTTGATTGTTGAGTAATTTCCACAGTTCGTATAATTAGTCGAACAGTTCCCGATTGCCACGATGTATACGATGTTACTGCCCAAACCTGTGACCTATGTTGACTATAATTTTTATCAAGTGTCAGCACAAAACTAAATGACTGCTCAGTAGCCTTCGATATCAAACTGAAATACGTCTGACGTTAGCCTTGCTGCAAGTAATCTTTAAAGACAATTTTTCCCTCATCATGCTGTTACTAATGTGCAAGCATCGTATACAAGCATTCACGGCGGCATGCTCCACCCGTTAGTCCAGAACATCAGGAGTGCACAACCTTTTCGCTATTGCTGGCCGCATATGCGTTTACTGTATTTGTATGAAATACGGCCGCCAGTGAGTTCAAGATAGGCTATTTTTTTGCATTGTTTCTGTTCTGCTGCCGCACACTAAGCCTCCTGTAATTTCCTTCCACACGTCTGTTTGGCCAACTTTCTACTAAGTATCATCATCGACACTAGACAAAGAATTTATATTAATTCCCGGCCGCTGTAACATATATTTTAAATTACATGTGCACGCCCGCATACACTATTATCGAAGGCAGCATGCAGCCGTACGGCCGCAGGTTGTGCACCCCTGGTCCAGAAGATAAGTGATCACAAAGGAAAGCATCGAAGCAGATTATAATACTGTACAGTAGGGTAGCAAATGAAAGGCATTTGTCTAGAAAAATTCCATAAGTGTTAGACGTCTGACAGAATTTCTTTACTTTTGAGTTTGCGCAGAAAATTCAAAAGTTTTACCCTTCAAGTTAAAACACGTTCTTGAGATGTTCGCTTGGTTGCGATTCTACACCCAAGCTTGTGAGTTTCGTAAGACCTCGCACAAGTTTGCACGCTTTACCTGCTTTTCTCCGCCTACAGTTTTGAACTTGACCACCTGTGTTCCGGATTGTTTTGCAGTAACCGTTACGTCACTCACAGTAGCAGCAACTGCAGGTCCCAGTTGAAGAGTGAAGCTGTTTTTTGTAACGTTTGTCAATGATAGATCACGGGTGGCTGCGTAACAAAAGAGTCAGATTTGATCTAACTGCGCTTAACGCCTTTGCCATGGAGCTTCGCTTCTGACTATCTTCGGAAAAGGTCTGGTTTACAAAGATGGCATATCTTTAAAGGACGAAGGCAGTGGACAGCTGACTCTTTACAAACGAAGTCCAACGCGATGCGAAAGGGTCGAAATGATACGTTTTGCTGAATGACTCAAACAGTAGATTATGGAATGAATGGGTTCTTGTTAAAAAATGTAGTGAGGAAATAGGAAATATAACGGTTCTCTTTTAAATCTTGTCAACCATATAGGCCTAACTAACAATTTTGTTTCTTTTGAAGCTCTTTAAGCAATTTGTGGTTTAGCGAAAAGTACAAACCAGTTGGTAATTGTTGCTGAGGTACAAATAACCATCCACACATAGAAAAGTATTATGCAGCTAATCTCCGAAGACATGAACATAAAAACCTTCTGTCAAAATTTCTACCATGAGAATTGTACCTGCCGCAATCGAAACTGTGTTAAAAGTACTGAAACGTTTTGTATCGTAGGTCAGGTCTTGATTAGATTTTGGACAAGACTGAGCTTGCGGTTAGCTGATGTGTATCAACATAAGTAATTTCAGGTCTTGAGTCAAGTTACGGGGCTATCCATATTCAAAATAAAAGGTCGAGATATTTTCTTTTAAAGAAAACTATTTCATGCAAGAAAACGAAAGCATATTTTTGAAAATATCAAAGAAAACCTAGCGAATGGTTGTCTTGAGATTTAATGCATGTATTCGAACTTCGAGGAAAATGGAGCAAAAGTTATTGAAAGATAAAACCATGTGAAAAACAAACGAGAGCAAGTGTGGTTTGTAAAAAAATATTAATTTTTACGTTCTTACTTCTTTGTTAATACAATACTTTGAAGTGCCTCATGAAGCATTGAGCTTCTATGGGAAAGTATTTTCCTAGCAAACAGCAGCGGCACGAGTGCCTACTGCGCCAATAAAGAACACAGAGTTCTTGATGAAATGCAACCTTGCTTCTTTTGCTACAAACCGATCACTTTTGATCTCTACGAACATTACTTTTGGAGCCAGTCACTTTTCTCCCGCCACTGGTGATCCCAGTATTGTTGAATGCACTCGACACCTACATAAGCTCAATTGTACTTATAGTTTGATGACTAAAAGTATCAAGTACACCTAAGCCAAATATAAGACCACTTAAGAGCACACTTGATTGACTGTTCTAGGCTACTGATACAACTACCCAAGATTTCCATGCTATGTGTAAAAGTGGCGCAAAGTAAATGGGCTTTGCGTGTGTTTTTCTCTTCCATGTTGATATTTTTGTGGTGCTATGTCTTAAGAGTAAAAACAGAAGCGATTCTTTCATAACTGTGGTGACATATCTTGCCTTTATCAGTCAGTTATACGATAGAAAACATGTTTTTCAAATACTAAAGTTTAGTGTACCTTGGTTCAAACTAATAAAGTTTAAGGTAATGATTTTTTAGATGATTATTCCTATCTTATAGTACAGGCTTTTTATGTACTCTGATTGTGGCATAACAACAAACAAATAGCCATCGGCATTGGCATTTCACTGAATCTGAGTGAAGCAAGAAATGCACTGGGCCAAGCAAAAAATTGAACTGTTTTTGAAAATTGCCAACTGCATACAGATGTTTCAGAAAATAGCTTAACCAAAATAGAATAAAACTTTATAAAAAATTACCAGTAAGTAAGTGCAATACTCAAATAACTTCAAAGCTCTGCACTGAAAAAAATGTTTCGTTATAGAAACATAAGTCTGGAGCTGTTCATATCAGCTTGTACATAGGATGAAAAAGTGCAATTTATAGCTGATAGCAGTTAAACCATATTTTTTTGCGGAACGTTGTTAATCGGTGCTGATGAACGGCGTCACAATAGAAGCACCTTTGACTTAAAAGGTGAAAGTGAATCGACTTGCTATTTTGACCATGTCATATGATGAGACTAATGATATCAAAAATGGAAAAGGGCAGCAATAGCTCAGTGATTGAGTGTCCACCTCCCAATTGGAAGGTTGGGTGTTCGATCCACGACCACTGAGTGAATTGCCGTAGCGCTCCTTGGGCAAGAGCGTTCACCTCAACCGCCCCGGCAAGACGCACAATTCAGGCTTCGGCCTGCCGCCAACTGCTCTCACCAAAAATTCAAAATAAATAAATAAATGGAAAAGGCTGGGACGTCTGAAAAAGTGTGATAAGCCTAAACCACAACTAAGACAGGAACAGTTGGCGTAAAAGATTCTGCCCCAGTATGTCTCAGTATAAAACAATGGTAAAAATGGTGTAACACTTCTTGCACGACACTACTCTCCTCTTGTCCTCGCTATTTTCGCCCGGATTCAGCAAATGCAGCATCCGTAAAACACCACGTTGGTTTCAAACTACGTCCAACACATTTTCCATGGGGTTCGAAAAATTTTAGGGGGGCTCTCCTCCCATGCGCCCCCTTGTTACAGGCCTGCAGTGTATCGAAATGACAGTTTATTTAACCGA
>JGI24159J19872_10004112_pt1 | contig 18451 bp, 7 predicted proteins | sample Ectturendosymbi4_FD_19872 | JGI IMG/M metagenome (IMG submission 19872) | reverse complement strand
ACCTATCACGTCCTGCAACAGAAAAGACATTCGTTAAAAAATGGGCTTTTTATCGAACAAAATATGGGTACGCATCTTTTTGGGTCACCCTGTATTTTTAACTGTTTGTGGGCTGTTATTTAACCGTTTCATAGAATGTTATTATATCAACACTGATCAATCTAGCATGAACGATAAATCCTCCGACACGTTCCCAGACATATACCGTTTTTTGATAAACAAAACATGATGTTTATTGCTTTGTTCGGTTTATGGCTTGCCCACTGTTTTGGTCGTGTTACTGTTGACTCAATATTTCATAGGTGTTTCTGTCGGTTGTGCATTGATTGGTTTTCTTGGTGATTGCTCTTCACGCGAATGTCGTTGTTCCTTTATTTGCTATCCCGCTTCAATTCATTAGGTCCAGTGATTCCGCGCTGCTTATGATTATACCTAAGGCTTTACCTCGGTGGACGCTTGGTTGGCCGATGGCTTGCCACTCTTGCATTCGCCCTGATGAAGTTGACTGCACCGTCAACAAAACATTGGCTGTATGTGTTTTTACGTTTTATCTGCTTTTACTTTTTATTGCTACATTAGTTGCGCTTGAGATATTCAGTAATTTTGACTTGGTGTCGTCGGAATAGCAAGATGTTTTTGTTACTTGTCATCAGGCATTATTTCTGCTAAGTCTCATCAAAATCATCGATCTCTGGATACAATGACCAAGTTAACTGACATAGAATGACCTATTAGTTTCATAAAATTTCTTAAAAATACTTGCAGGTTGTGCTAACTGGTGGAAAGCGTCCTCAATATCCTTCAGGACACAATTTGTTATCTGGATCTGTGCAGATGTGGGCAGTGCTTCATGAACGAAAGAATGTATATGCAGAAACAAGTTGGTTTCTTTATTTTGCAGCTTGTAGTTTCTTGTTAGATCTTGTGAAACAGCTGTCTCCTATGAAATAAGCTTTTTATTGTCTTCTTTTAAGAGTATTCTTAAAATATTCTCTGCTCTGGTTGACATGTCAAATCTGCAGATCCAACAAGTAGTAAGTTTATTGGCGATAAGGGAAGTATTGCATGCACTTTTTTAAAGCAAATCGTCTGCCAGGAAACCACATAAACCAGTACGGTTATCATCTTAGATGTTCCTAGAAAAGTCAACATTGGAACACATTTCAGTTGATGAAAAGGTCATGCGAAAAAGACAACTAGCAACGCAGTCAAAGAAAGGGGATGTTTGCCAAATGATCCACACAGTTGCGTGGGCAGGGGCGCATGAACGGGGTCTGTTCAGCTGTCATGACAAATCCCTTTGCAATGCAGGTACTTAGCATTACAAGTCGATAAAATATCAAACGCCGTCACTGCAGGTCTCTAATGCGGGTGTTTTGGAACAGGCAACAGCTTACATTTCCCTTCTAACGTTGCATTGCACTAATACAAAACAACAATGTTACTGCCTTGTCTAAATAGCGCCTGTGCAGCGACATGAAACAATCCACGTTTTGAAACACTCGAAGTTGATATTGCATCGAACACACGTATTTTTGAATTTCCTCCTCTGGCAGTGCCGGTTCTGATGCTGTCGGAATCTCGTACACTGCCACGCACACGCAGGAGCTGTTTTATAATATTTTGCTTCATGGCGAGAGGACAGTCTCCAATCACGATCGTTTCATTTTGCAGTTTTGGGCTAAAGTTTATCTGCTGTTCGCACGTACTAGGTTATGACAAAATTAAGTGAGTTAAGTTTTCCTCAAGGTCACGCCTAGTAACGTGCGTTCGTTTCCACTGAAACTTGATTTTTATAAGAAATTTCTCATATTGAAAAGGACGACAGCTTGCATCAAAGATTGTGGCCGCTTTATCTGAACAAAATATCAGTCAAGCGTTATGTTTCGAAAATAGCCTTTTTAGAGTTAAGCAGCTGACGATTTTGTTGGCTGTGCAAGAAGTCCTATATATATTGATTTCAAGTAATTTACTTATGCATATGCAATGCAATGTAATCAGAGCAATTGCAATCCAATCGTTCTTTCCCGTAGTGCTTTTGCAAGTATATTTATAACACTGCCATCTTGATAGACAGCGTGCCAGTAAGTCGTTTGCGTACTAGGCTTATTCAAATTAGCCCGAGTTGCTGGACAATTTATCATTCGTTTGAAATTATTCTCGAAATGGGAACTGTCCGTTGGATTGGACTTAAAATCCATTGTTCTATACAAATCCATTGCTTCAAAAACATTCAGACCGATATGAATTATGTTTTAAAAAGTGCTTAATTGCATAGGGCAGCTCGGGCTCTAACGGATGAGCCCGAGTAAGGCTCGAGCAACCAAAGTCGAAAGAATGCCTACTACAAACGATATTGTTTCATTCAGGTTACCTGCAACACGAACGTGAAAGGCCAGAAATGAAACGAAAATATATGAACAGTGACAAGGCACAAAGAAAAGAGCCTGGGACTGGACATTGAATGGTGGCCTTAATATCCAAAGGAAGGCAGCTTGCGTTATGTATAAATTGTAATCCAAGACACAGGCTAAGCCCGTGTCCCGGAGTCGTCTATAGGCTATTGAAAACACCAAGAGCACAGCTTAAAAAACAGGCAAAAATGACACAGCATTGATATCTGTCTTAAACACATTCCAAAGCACAACTTTTCCTAATCTTGAATGCTGAAGTAACATGAATGAATACTGTTTCTACAAAAGCATTAGATACCGGAATGCAAAGACACGACACAGCATATGTAGCAACTAACAAGTTGTCTGTAAGGATGCAAATTGCGTCGCCCATGCAAAAACAAAATATAGTTATTTAGTGTTGCCAATGTATAAACACAACTGAAATTCATCTGTCAAATACTTCAATTTGCATATAAGATTCAGCACATTTTCACTATTTAGATCGGGATTTTTAACCTGGGGTGCTAGCACCCCTTGGAGGTGCTGAAATCGATTTCAGTGGGTGCTGGGGAAGGTCACATATGTAGCGGTCAAAGGTGATCGAATAGGTTTGGACAAACATTTCTACTGCATATTTTAACACTTCATCGACTTCACTTGTCTTTACTTTGTCCTTATAGTAACCAGGTGTTAGCTAATGGTAGGGGGCGCTGGACTGCTTAGGCATCACCAAATGGGGTTCTAAGGTAGAAAAAGGTTGAAAAGAGCGGATTTAGATGGTGCTAAAACGTTTGAAATTACACCAATTTTTCTTAGTGTAGCATGAACTTTTGCTACACACAAGCATGAGTGTCGGAAGGGGGTATGAGTTTGAAAATTGCAGCATGAGGCTGTTTTCTTAGTTTCGAGTGGTGAAAACGAAATTTCACCATTTTTCCCCCTAGAAAGTTTAGGAAAATCCACTAGTGGCCCCATTGGAAAAAATCCTCCCGATGCTCATGCACACAAACATGTAAAATTACACGATTTTTGTAAAAAAATTGTAAAAAAGCATACACCATCTAACAATGCTGTTGAACAACCGTAATGCAGTAAGCAAGCCATACCAGGATGACAGACTGTGCATAGGTGTAGCCAGGGGGAGCCTAAAGGCGCATGCCCCTCAAGTTTTTAGAACATATAGTCATTTTGTGCTTTGAGAGGCGGTATCCCAAACAAAACATTTTGACCCTAAAATTTTCAGGCTGGCTGCGCTACTGAGACTGTGCACGGTGTATTCTGCCAAACAAATACGAAATCCTTTCAAATTCACCGCATATTTACAAATAATGTATTGCAATTAATATTAACAAAATAATGCCAAAATTCTGCAACATTTCTACATTAAACAATTTACTTTAAAAATTGTCCCAATAATAATGGTGTTCTTTAAACTTATTCAGGCAAAATTTGACTTTTGAAAGTGGAAGGGCCAGGCCCCTCCCTCCAGTAAAAGTGGGGGGGCCTAGGCCCATGCGGCCCCCCGGTTCCACCACCTATGGCTGTCACCCAAAAATTTTAAGGCATGATAAAGATCCTTACTGGGGTCACCCTCAGTTTGAGGTAAATGTTGGAATTTGTGAGCTAACACTGAGAGCCGGTGTATGATATATTCGTACCTTCATTTTGGTCCAAAACCAGCAGTTTTCGTTGCCTTACCAACGCCATAGCTCCTCCATGAATTGCGCTTGAGAACTGCTCAAATCCTCAGATGGATCGGCCAGTCTTCTAGTCGGTACTCCAAAAAAAATTTTTTGGTTGAGGGTTGCCGATTTTTTGTGAGTGACGTCATAAGTGAATTAGTTTTTGGGTCATTTTGGCTCATGTTATCTGGCCTAGGGCCCAACCGCCAGGCCAAAGTATTTCGCTGAAGTTTTCAATGGAAACTAGGCTTGAATCTGAGTCTTTTGAGACTTTGACTTTCTAGCGTTTCTGGTTCAAAAGTTATGATCTAAAACAAATTAATTGATTATCTAATTAGTCAAATATTTATATTACTTTAGATTATAACTTTTGACCTCCAGCAAGTCATCCTAAGTATCAAAAGACTCGTACAGTAAAACTCGGTTATACCGGATTCGATTTGACCGACGATTTTATCCGGTTTAGGCGAAGACCCGGATTAACCGAAGATGGTTGTTTCTAACCTGACGTCATGTAAGTACTGAGATATCGGTGAAAATCACTTAAATTGAACACATTTAGGAACCAACAGCAGACTTTGCAGAAGCAAAACGTAATTATTGTTGCTTTTATGATGATACATCAGAGTAGTTACCGCCATATCCATGCAGTTATGAACAATCTCATGTTGATAAGTTTAGATTACTTGGCTGCAAAGAAATTTTGGGTTCTGGACTGACGCAGATGTTTGTTCGACTAGTACATAAGCAGTCACTCTGATTAGAGTGTAATGCCCTCCAGACATCTTAGCGTGTACTATATACTCAGGGATAATGCTTTACACAGGCACACTCAACAGTCAACACTGATCAATAGACTGAAACCGTGGTGCGGCCTTGAGCGTTATGTTCAACATGATAAGCCATGCCCATGTGTGACGCAATAATTGTCTCTACAATTAGTCGAATGTTGCACGCAGTTGCGGCCGTTGTTACCATAATTCTGTACGCTCATTGGTGGTTTTGAGGATGTTGCGCCTGAAAGCTGCCGAATCATTCCTAGAGACAAAAATCCGGATTACGAGATGTGAAAAGAGCAGATTTTTTTCCGATATTGGCGAAGATCCGGATTAAAAAATCAGGAAAACTAAAGATTTTAATAAAGAATAACGTTAGAAATCATTCGTCCCACCAGTTTTATCTGGCTTTGGCGAAGATCCGGATTAAACGAGGTTTGCTGTATTGTAGCTTAGTTTCCAATAAAAACATTAGCAAAATACTACCACCTAACGGTTGGTGCCCAGGGCCAGGTAAAGTGGGCCAATGTGGCCTAAAAGTCCTCCACTTATGACGTCACTCACAAAAAATCAGCACCTCCCAACGAAAATAAATTTTTTCGAGTGCAGACTAGAAGACTTGCCGCGTCTTTTGAGCCTTTTGCCGGGTCTGTAGCGCTGACCGGATCGGAGAAATTCCTGCGCAAAGCTACATGCGTTTCGGTATTTTTTTTCTTGAAAATCACTGAAAGCGGCGAGATGCCAAAGTATTAAGGAACATTTCAGAATCAAAGTTAGTAAAGTCACGCTTTGTGGTAGGTTTCTTGTCATGTGTTTTAGCAGTATTTGCATTGGTTAGCAAGAAAATTGGTAAATGTTCTGACAAGTCATTGATAAGTATTCCAGGGATGACTTTTTCCAAATCAAAAGTAGCGTAGAAGTTGTCAATGAGTGATGCAGTAGCTGATGTGACCCTGGTTGGCCCCGGTTATTAGTTGTCGACAATTATAACTTTCATTTGTCTCAATGTAGTTGTGTGCACTTGATGAGTTGTGTGTTGTAGAAGATTTATGTTAATGTCTCCACAAATAATATATGGCTGTCTCTTGTCACTTCGTTGGTGTAAAATAGCAATAACATCATCACTGAAACCTTTATCATGTTTGGGTTGTCTAGAAATGACCCCAAGAATATATTGCCTGCCACCAATGTTAGTTTCAACCCACAAGCTTTCAGCATCCTTCAAATCATTACATATATCAGGTTTTTGTTGAGGTGTTTTAGGGACCAGATTCCGGTCCCTAGAATAGAAAATCGGGTACCTAGAATCAGAAAATATGGGTGCTTACAGGTCCATATCGGGTAGCTAACATTTTCCTTGAAAAAAACTGCATATATCACTTCGCCTTTGAAATGATAGGTTATCTTTTATATACATTCCAACACCACCAGCTGTTTGGTCAGAATCAGTATGTACAGAATTATATCCGCGTATTTTCGTTTGAAAGAAAGGGGTATGTTTTTGTTAATTTTTGTTTCAGAGACAGCTATTATCTCAGGAGATTTTTTCATGTCAGAGATAAAGTTCACAAGTTTATCCAAGTTCTTTTTTAAGATTCTAATATTAACATGAAGCTATGCAAGCTGTGTTAATTGTTTTGCTAGTCAATAGAGAGTTGAATACATGCAGGTGACATTCACACTCAGAGTCACTTGGGTCAGAAAGTAGTGGCAAAGAGTTATACAGTAGATAACATCTGATGTAAGAAGATAAATCCATTTTTGATAAATTAGCATTGTGTAGGGAATGGAATCCTTTGTAACTTTTTTTCGAAAGCCTGTCTTGCAGTGGTGGCGTATTTGAAGTTTTCAATGATATCGAGTGAGCGTATAGGAAATTTTGTTTTGGACACCTTTGAGGCAACCAAAGGGATTCAGGAAAAAGATTTGACTCAGGTCCATTTTTCATAGAATAGAAATAACTGTTGTGATGGTTGTTTCAACAGACGTCCATCAGTGTGTTGGAATGAAAAAAAAAATCAAATTGACCAAATGTTAAGAATTTCCTTGCTGCTGTTTATCGTCATTCGTAGTGTCTAATGATGGTCACATGTACATCAGCAACTTCGTTTGAAAGAACCCCTCTGAGATCTGTCATCCATGATCCATTGGTTTATTGAAGACCAGAAAAATGATCAATTCACTGCAGTGTCCTCCTCCACCGATTGCAGTGGCTAGGTTCTTAACTTTGTTTAACATCTTGACAAGTTTGAAAATTCAATGCGTAGTCGCTTGGAATCAGTGAAGTGTCATACCAGTTGGGTGCAACTGTCAGAAATAGAAATGTTTTGTTCCATTCTCTGCATTATGTGGAAAATAAGCAGCTGTTTGGCAAGACAGTGTTTATCAACCCATACAATGGTGCCCTCCAATCATTCGAGAGGTTGCAGAGTTTGTCACTGGTTTTCCTACCAATGCAATTTAGCAGTGAACGGCTCTTTTCTGCTTCAAGCATAGTGGACTCAGACTTGTGAATGTCGATGAAAGAAGATTTGATGGTAGCAATTTTGTTTTTAAGAACCAATTTTGGAACAACTGAATCTCTGCAAGTACTGCTTCATGACAAGGTTATGCAGGAGCTTCAGAGTGATACTGCATCAATAAGAGCAGAGTAATTACAACCTATAGCGGACAACCTATTACAACCTATAGCGGACCTCTGACACCTAGCGGATGCAACCTAAATTTATGTAATTTGCACCACCGCCACCTAGGGGATGACAGGATGGTTCAATCTGCCATACCCAGTCCAACAATAGCTCTTGAATGAACAAGAGAAGCAGACACTAAGTAAACAATGTCTTTTTTCCTTCAGTGCGTCTGGTGCTGATCGAATGATGTGTTGGAAGTTATTTAAGGTCTCTTGTGGTTTCATGCTTGAGTGGTGGGAATGCACTGGAGCTCAGGAGGTTAGCTGTAGCAACTCAAATAGTTACATTGCTTGAAAGCTGTCAGTGCGTTTTCGCTGATAGTTGGTGATATTTGATCTGCGTGCACTGTGCACAATACCGGGCTCATATACAAGCCGACTTGGCCAACTAAGTACAATGGCTATTTCACAAAGGCTCAATAAGGAACCTCATTTCATAGCTGAATTTCCTAGAGGTCACAACAGAAAGCAACAGTAAAAAGCAACTTTGTTTTAGTGTGATACCTGTAATAATTTACGAGGATTTCATTTCGGAGATTGGTGCAAAAATACTACACTCTTTAATAGCAAAATAAAATGAAACCTACGCTTTCACTGTCATGAAAAAATNCATGCACTTTTTATTCTGTCCTGATTTTCTGTTTGAAGCTGGTGACTGCTTAAATTTGTGTTTGTCTTACCTTATTCAATGTATAAATGTACATGTGTATAGCTTAAAACAAGTGCTTAGGCTTACTAAAAGACAATTATGATTTCATGTCTTTCCTTTTCAAAAATTTTGATGCTTAGAAAAGTAAGAAAAATTTCTGAGTGTTGTCAAGATTTCGTTATTTTTCGTCCTGCACCTCATGACATGAAACAAAAACGCAAAATATTAATGCAGATTCTGATAGCTCGCAAACAGTAGAACAAGTTACATATTTTAATTTTTATTATAAAGTAAGTGCTTCAAAAGTTACGAACGATCAAAGTAGGAGTGTAACCAAATGCAAATGCGACGCATCACGACAAAGCAGACCTTTTTGGCACCACCCGTGGGGTGCCTACAGTCCGCGAAGGGATAAACCCCATCATAACTGGTATTAACGTTTTTTTTAAATTCAGGTCTGAATTGCTGTAAATGATTTTCTGAGTAAAATTTGCTATATTTGTGAAACATTTGAAGAAGATGCCAATGTAAATCAAGAAGTTTACCAAATAGCTGATCATCCAATTGAATTTCCCCTATTGTTTTGTTTACTCAGCGTTTGTATACGCTGCTGCAATACAAAACATTGCTTACTTAGGCAAAGCACTGAATTCTACACGTGCTAAATTTGTTTCTGAAAAGACTAATGCCTAAATGCAGGAGAAAAGTAAATTTATATGGCTAATTTACCACCATTTCTACCAAATCTTAGTGACAACATTCCAACAACCAACTGTAAACCATTAACAAGCACAAGCTTATGTATGATGAACACCTGAATTTTGCGCACAAAGTTAATGTTGCCACATTGCAGAAATCAAGCAATTAATGTTACGTGAATGATATGTCACTGCATATACAATGCTTTGACGTTTTGCAAGCTCATGCACATGTACATTGAGTTTGCACTGATTTTTATAAAATTCTGAGACCTTGGTTGAAACACCCTTGTAGTCTCAAAACAATGCACCATGACATCGCGGCGTCCCAGATGGTGACGTCCAGTTTTTTCTTAATAAAATAATCCAAGTGATGCACCAGGCTTTGCACTGCTAAACGGCACTTTCTGATAAATACAGAACATATGGTCATGCGTAGACTCATTAGTTGTGCCTGCGGTGCTCAAATAAGTATTTTTACAGTATGCAGTGATTCATTGAGAACATCTTCTCGACTCTCCTCTGGTCATCCACATGCAGCAAATGTTAAAACATCTTCCAGATGATTGGGTTTGCTGCTTCTCATTGGCTTTGGTGGTTGGGTTATATTGCTAAAAATAAATTGAAGTAATGTCTTGCTCTTGAAAAAATTAATTGGCGTTCTTGTCCATAAATGACGCCTTGTGATTACTATGCACGTAAGCTAGGAGGCAAAAGAAATAAAATATATTATTGAAAGAAACAATTGTCCACACAGGTGAGGAGTTTGAATCAATCCAAAAATTTGGAATAGGAAATCAATTTAACGTAACACTACGGATTGTTAGTCCTACAGTATTATTGAAACAAAATGGTGTAAAGAATCCATTAAGTTGCGATGATGTTGAGGAGCAGGAAAGTAAGAAAAGAGTGTTTTCTGCATTCATCTATAATCATAAGGGTAACCCTTAACAGGCTCTTTACAATCATGAATGTTGTTTTTAGTTGGGAGGTAGATGTTCAAAGTCTGTAAGCAAATATTCCCACAGCTGCCTTGCACTAACAAAGAATTGTGATGTCGCTCAAAAAATTTAGATTTGCCCTGCAAAGAAGTTATTTTATTTACACGTTTGATCATACAAAACGTTTTTTTGATTTAATAAGCGGCAGATTTTATAACCAGCACTCCAAAAATTAGAGTTAAATAAACAGGACAGCACATGTATTAACACTCATGCGCAGCACAAAAAAAATTGAATCGTCGTTGTTTGTTTGGTAGAAATGTCTCCACTATCTTCTGCCTGCTTTATGCGTGCTTGATTTCTAGCAGTTCGGTGACCAAAAATGAGGAAATGGAACCAGCGTATTTTCAATGCTGATATTCTGTCCTTACTCGATTTGGATTTAATGTGTGGCCGATTTATATATGTGTGGATCCATTAAGTGGGGTCTACTGTATTGTCATTATTTGTATTATATACAACATTTATTTCTAATGTGTTTTGAATTTGCATTCATACAAGGCAGGTTACGAGAGCAAACAAAGGGTTCCAGAACTGATTGACGAGGGCAAGCACTTTTTGAAAAAATCTTTAATCAATTTCCCATTAAATGGAAAATGTTATGAACACATGTTAATTCTTTCTGAGAAATAGGAGGTGGTAATGCCAGTGATGGTTGCAGGTGAGATGGATCAGGCTGTATCTACCTACACGCAGCTTCATAGCCCAAGTAAATCTCATTTTTTCACACAAATTATTGATTTTGATTCGAAGCTGGTTTTTGCAGCTTCCTGTAAACGTTGCAGTTTCTTGATGCTTCTTTTCTGTGGCACCTGTAACAGTCAGTTCAATGAGATAGACATGAACTTGTTTTAGTTGATGTTGTTTATTGAAGCCATCCATGACTTAATGAAAATTGGACTTTGTTATTCATCCCAAATGATAGTCGACAAAATTAAAAGCCTCCATCAGTGTCAAACACTGTGGGTGAACCTTGCTTCTGGAACAAGAGCAATTTGATGGGGCGCCAATTTCACTTTCATGGAAGAGTAAAAAGTATCTTTGATAATATTATTGATAACCACACTGATGCAGGCTACGTAAAAAGCATGAAGATCAGCACAGTGTATCTGTTGATGATGACATAGTAATCGATATGTAGTCCTTACCATTTGCTTGTTTCCTCACCAATACAACACTTGAGCTCTCCAAGGGACCTTTGAAAGTTCAATTATTTTTGCATTGAGCAATCGTATTACTTTCAACCGTCCATAATCTAAAGTAATTTCAGATTACCATCCAAGATAAACTTTTGTCACAACAGCACGAAAGTCTGGGGATTANTCCAAACTGAGATTAATGACAAAACTTTCCAAAGATGTTGGTATTAACTACAGCTCTGCCAACTTTTGTGTCTGCAATTGTCGTGGCAAGTAATCTTTGTTCAGATACCACTCAAACATTGATTTGTTGGTGGTCAGCAACATTTTTTGTTAAAGTTGTCTGAGGCAACTGTACCAATAAGACATCAATTAGTTGCACTTTATAGCTTAGCTTTAACAACAGCGAAGTGCATATTTTCTAGAACAGAAATAGAAAACGATTTTTCGTAGCCTACTTTGAAAATTAATCTTGTGAATTTATTTCCACCAAGGCTCTGGTTGCAGAGATCACTGATACATCATCTGCAGTATTCCATCACACTTCAGAAAAATATATTTTCCTATTGCAATTAGTATGCACACCATGACTAAAACAACGATTTCCATGTAAATTCCATCCACAAAAATACCATTTCGTAAGATGTGTGAAATTGTAAATTTTTATAGAACTTGCACTATGCGGATAGCTGGAGCATCTGCGAACCATCCTTCCCCTAAGCCATCAGTGTAATAGTTGAATGATTGACTCACAGTACGCAAACTTTTGCAGGTGCGTTGATGGAATGATGTTTCATCAAATTTGATCAGAAAATGCATTTGACAATTTTCTTGTCACATAACCTTTAAACAATAAGTCTTTGACGTGTGAGGAGCATTAGTATCAATCAACAATTGTCAACCGTGAAATTCCTTCTTTACCATTTAAAAATTGTTAAAGTAAGGTAAAATATGACGACCCAAGAGGTATATACTGTGTATTGTCAATAAGCTTTATACTAAAACTATGGCATGATCTGAAAGCAAAGAAATCAAGCTCACAAATACAAAATTAACTCTCAACACCACAATACCAGGGCACTACTCCACCATTAACCTGCATCAATACTGATTGTTTCATCACCGTCACATTTGGCAGCACTTCTTGTCCTATAACCCTATATTTGAGGGTCATAGGGGCGTCCATAATTGACGGTTGTTTGCAACTACCTGGGTTTTTTTTCTGCAAAGGTTTCTTTGTCCATTCCGTGATGTGATTGCTGCATTTTTTCTTCAGTCTGCCGCATTTTCCTTGCAACATTCCTTGAAGTCTTGGAGAATGCGTTGGTTCTTGTAACATGTCCATACGATCTTAATTTTCTTTTTTTCACTGTGATAAATAGGTCTTGGTAATGACTTAGTGTTGGGTGATGGTGCGTCACACTTCCTCGTTGATAGTGTGAGTTTTGTATGGGATGCCGAACGCTCTATTGGCAACACTAGTCAATCACAAAAGTAATTATTTACAGCTCTCTCATTGCACTTGAGTTTGAGGTACTGTTCAAGTCGATTTTTGTTAGTTTATCCAAAACAGAGGTTCCCAACCTGGGGTACATGTTCCCTAGGGGTACGTTTGCTTATCTGAAGGGGTAAATTTAAGGTTAGCAGAAGAGGAAAATTTTATTTGCAGTGTTATTATTTATTTCCAAATATTTCTTCATGTATCAGTGAATATTGTTATCAAAATTAATTCTATGTTTATTGTTAAATATATATTAGTCTTTTAGGGGATGCATGCTCGTCTGTTGAAATGCTGAATAGGTACATGGTTGGTGATTGGTTGGTAACCCCTGATCCAAAAGATGTGTTTGCAGGTATTGATTTTACTGTGAAAGTTGGTTGTCCACCTGGAACAACATTGTTCTTTGACCAACAGCTGGCATTGAAGGCGTTAGCTTCCCGTGGTCAAGTTGCTACATTCGAATGTCCTTATGAGAAGGAGGATAGTCTCCCTTGCATTAGCACATCAGGTGTTGATTGTTTTTGTGACTGCATGTTTGCAATGTATTTTTTCAATAAGTGTCGTCTCTCCATACACGTAAAAGATGTGAAAAACCTTGTGCTTAATGAGCAATGGCTCTGCTATTGCCTGCTAAAAATATTTTTGCAACCACTAAATAAGTAATATGATGGTTCAAAAACATAATACATTACATCTCGAAAGTTTGCATTTCTTCCAGTTGTTTGTTTTTACTTTTATTAAAGTTTTATGCTTCTGTATATGTACAAGTTTGGGCATGCACTTGGTTTGATGTACTTCTTCGCAGCAATCACTACTCAAAGGTTTGTCAACTGTAAAAAAATAATAGTTGCAAATGCCAGTGATGCAAATGAAATGAAATTTGGACTCCTGAATATTTAGTACCCAAACTCAAGACCTGGAAATTAGTCAGCTAGCAAATAAAATACTTAGTGCCACGATATCACAATAGGATATCTGGTCCTTCAAATGTTTTTTTAAGATTTCATAAAAATTTGCGTAAACCATTTAAAAAAGGGTAGTGGAGCTTTTAAGTTTTTTTTCCATTTAATTCCAGCCATTTCTTTTGAATTTGTTTATTTCTTCCTGAAGAATAGGACCAGTGGTGGGCTTTAGCTGTCTTTCACTAGTTATTGCAAACTTGTTATGGAATTTTATGAGCTTTGTCAACCAGATGTTAATTGCTATAAATGTGATAGGAAAGTCGCGCCCCATTTTGCAATATGCAAGGCACAATACTTCTAGCTACAGTAAACCTCGGTTGATCCGGATTCGATTTGACTGACAATTTTATCCGGCTTAGGCGAAGATTCGGATTAACCGAAGATGATTGTTTCTAGCCCGACGTCATCTAAGAACTGAGATATCGTTGAAAATCACTCAAATTGAACACATTTACGACCCAACAGCAGACTTTCGCTGAAGGAAAACGAATTTGTTGATGTATTTACAATGGACATTGGACTAGCAACTGTCATATCCCGGCATTTATGAATAATCTTATGCTCATAACACAGGTCAACAAAAAACACTGTTTGTATTAAACGAGAATATGACATAACATTTTTAGATAACTTTTGGGTGCTGATTCCAGATTTGGCATTCATTTTCTTGTGGCACGTCAAATTTTGGAGTTATATAGCGAAAGGCCTTTTTGGGTATATAAACAGTTGTATGCTAATATATTAACTTTTGTTTCCAAGTGAAAAATGACCTGATAATTCAGTCTATTTAAAGTTGTTAATTTATTACGAATGATCAAAAAAACAAGTTGAAATAACAAGTAGAGGACTTCTGGCCTTGGTAGCGGAACTCATAAAACTTCTATAAGTGTTTTGAACAAGATTTTTTTTAAGTGTGGCTGGATCACCACGAGACAACACCCAGCAGGCGATACCATGATTGATTCTTTTCAGAACCCCTGATATCTTGCCTCTATAGCTTGAATATTATTCACCCTGGTAGACACTCATGGCATCAAGGTTTTCCAAAAAAACATTGGTGTGAATGAAAAAATGCATCTTTAGAGATATATGCAAGCCCATCTCTATGTAAGTTAAAGCAATTCTGCAACTTCTGCTTAAAAACAAAGAGCCTTAATATTTCTTATGAAGATCGAGCATATCCACCTGAATGCTTTCTGAGCTTGCAATTTCAGTGTATTCTTGACTGGACATTCTTAACTTGAAGTTTTGATCTGTCACAACCTCTACAAATCTACAGGCCTACAAAATTACTTCGTTCAGTTTAGCTTTCATGAGATCGGTAAACTTCTCACACCAATACAGTAGTTGAATTAAAGCTAGAGGAATTGCATTTGGCCATTGGTTTCACAAAATTTTTCATCAAGCCCAATTTTATATGCAAAGGTGACATCAGGGTTTCTCATGATTTGCTAATGGAGGATGCTGATCTCTTGAACACTGTTCACTCCAAGAACATACAAGTTTCTTGTGAACAAATGTTGCTTTTCATAGTGATCCGCAGTAGCACCTAGACTGGTTGTCCCATAAACATAAAAAGCAGCAATACTTGGTAACTCCTATATGCATTCCCATTAATATGCTTATGACCTTGAGAGTTCCACACGGGCTCCACTGGTAGTCAGTATAACCAACTAAAAAGCATTCCAAACAATCTGATTGTTATCATACGATTCATTCAAATGAATTGAATATGCAATGGGGATTTAATGTTTTGAATTGCCTGTGTACACAGAGATATCAATATGTCACACAATAAAACAGATTTTTGCATTTACGTCACTCAGTTAAGGTAATAAACTTGCTTTACTTTCGCAAATGGCATGTCTGCTACATCAATTATTATTCTGTGTTACGTCACAATGCAAAACAATGGTACCTTTTGTTGTTCATTGGCCTGTGGTAGGCTAGCTAGCTGGTAACCAAAACATACAGATATCTCAAAAACTGGATATGCTACAAAAAATAATGACATTCTTGAAGTCAGCGTCAAAAATACTTTTAGGGCCACTTATTGCAATCACCGTTTAAATTTGCTGTTGACCAGTGTAATTTTAGATTACTTGGCTGCGAAGAAATCTGGGGATTTAGGACTGATGCAGAGATTTCTGCGACTATTCCATAAGCAGTCACTCTATTGGAAGGTAATGCCCTTCAGACATCTTACCGAGTACAATACACTCGGAGATATTCTCTACACATGCACGCACACTCATCACTGACCAATAGATTGAAACCGTGCTGAAGCTGCGTGCCTTGAGCGTTATGTTCAACGTGGTATGCTATACCCGTGCGTGACGTAATGATCCTCTCTACGATTAGTCGGATGTTGCGGTATTTCGGCCATTATTACCATAATTCTAAATCAGCTATGTCCAACCCAAATGGCTTACTGAGCCAAGAATTGTTCCACTGCCTTAACCAGGTCCGCACATTGAATGACACATTAATGAGGGCTGCACATTGAATGACATATCAATGAGGACCGCTCATGGAATGGCTTACTTTGAGCTTAGCAAACTAAGTTCAGCTAACCTAATTTACTCAAAGCGTTCGAATCCTAACAGTGGTAACATACGTGATAAAGTGGCATTGAAGACGACCTGCCTCAAAAATGTCAAAATCAAGATTATTAAAACAAGGACAGGTTGTCAGTGTGTAGGCTACAGCGAAAACTGAACTAGTCTGTACAAGATCTTCGATTGGGCCGCATGCGAGCCGCGAGATGGACATAGCTGTTTTAAATGTTCGTTGGGGATTGTGGACACGCTTGTGTTGCGTCTGCAAGCTGACGTATCTTTCCTAGAGGCCATTCAGTGCACTTAAAAACACAACAGCGTAGAAGTGCAAAAAATCCGGTTTACGAGATGCCAGAGATCCGGATGAAAAAATCCGGATAAACCGAAGATTTTTGTAAAGAAAAACGTTAGCAATCACTAGTAACACAAGTTTTATCGGTTTTGGCGAAGATCCGGATTAACCGAGGTCTTTCAGCATTTGAAACATTAAGAAATAGCAATAGATCACCAGTGGGATTCAACCACCTAGCACCCAATTTTCGACAATGTATCATTTGCTAGGATACATCATGTGGCAACTCTAACACGCCAACCAAAAGAGCTGAGTGTTAAAATTTTTGTATGCCACGCATGTCAGCCAAGAGTGAACAATTCAAACTGCCGAAAGTTTACAAAGCCACATTTATGGAGCATTGTAATTTTCGAGACAAACAGCTCAAAGCTAAGACTTGCGTCGTTCAAGGTGAAATTCATAAAAAGAAATGTAGCCAGCAAGACTTGCCTCCATCATTTTTTCCTTGGTCGCTCTGGACACACGACCAAACCAACGTAGCTACGATCTGTCAATTTCGGAGAAGTGGCTCTACATTCAGGTTTTTGCGAATTTCACAGCTGTGCACTTTGCCGTGAATTCCCATCTCTTGCCACTAGCACCTGAGATGGCACTCGTTCAGTCATTGTCCAAGATTCATGGCTATAGGTGAGGATTGAAAACTCCCATTTTGTTTTCACAGAGCGATGAAGCTCAAGCAGAACAGTGTTTGCTTTACTAATCCGTGCAACAATCTCCTAGAAACCATCTACCTGAGCTAGAAGCTTGCTAGGTTTCTAGCTCTTTAAATGGGGTTATGTTTTTAGAAGCCTCTGAAAAATATAACCCTATTAAATTCCCAACATTTCGACCATTAACTTTCGGCCATGATAAAAATTTATGAAACTGTCGAGGGGTGTCCGGTGAGACAACCTGTGTAACAGTTTTTTTTTTCGGTGTCCCAGCGTCTTGACTTTAATTTGCATGGAATTGTTTGGTGTTTTCGACAATAAACTCAACTCTGCTAGAAGCTAGAAGTCATCCATTGCATTGCTGCCCTTGTTGCTTTTTTGTGAATTTTTTCCCTTACAGCTTCATTTGTTAATTGTTTACTCCTTTTGGACATGTTTTTATTTGCTTTTGTCTATTTAAGTTGTTGCGTTTCCCCCGTTTCTTTGTTGTTTTGTGATCTTTTATTTCTTCTGTATTGCCTTGTTGCTTCCTATGTATCTATCAAATCCAAATGTGTTGGATCATCGCTTCTGGTTGACCAGATCTGGTATTCTCTGCTACGCATTGCCACTAATGCCAAATAAACCATTTGATCTGTGTCGAAATGCAGAGCTATGCAGTTTTGACGCCATTTGAAGATATGCAGCCAATTGCATGTACCTTTGAGCAAAGGTTGCCTTACTGTTTTTTGAACATTGGTACGCTTTTTGTTGCTAGAACAGGTTTTTACTGATGGATGTATATGGAAATTCAATAATAGCGGTGATGGCTTCTCAGCATTATTGGTTCAGTTAGATTAAAGAAAGTTTATCATCTGTTTAAGGTCTGCCCTAAAGCTTTACAGTAAATTTTTCATATTGGAAAAGACTCACTGGCCAACAATTTTTTGTTCGTTTTCTGTTGCACGAGTTCGTTTAACTGATTCTATACAGCTTTTGGTCACTGATTTCAAATCTGCTATCAGCGCCATCCATCATACAATCGGCATTTTTGATATCCTCATATTTAGTGGTACAAGTAGAACTCGTCTAATTCGTCATCTTTTGATTCGTCATTTCGCGTAATTCGTTACTTTTTTGTCGGTCCCGGCAGAATCCTTATCTTTTATGTACATTTCTGTTCGTATAATTCGTCAATTTGCTTAAGTCGTCACCTCTTTCTATCCCTGAGAAGCGTTTGTTCGTCTAATTCGTCATTTGCAGTTTCGCTTTAGATGTCTAAGCAGCTCGTACATGTCGGAATTCAAACAAATTAAGAATCTTTATCTGAGAATTGTTGCACCTTGCAATTTGTTTATCGAATTTATACACGAGGTGCGAAGCGCGACCCGACTCCCCATTGAGAGAACGCGGAAAAGT
>JGI24159J19872_10004111_pt1 | contig 18455 bp, 11 predicted proteins | sample Ectturendosymbi4_FD_19872 | JGI IMG/M metagenome (IMG submission 19872) | reverse complement strand
TGTCTTCAACCATTAGTAAATAGGATTTCAATCAAAACGTTGGGGAACTATTTATCTAGCTATATATTGACCTATAGCTCAAAACATAAGGACTTGACTAGAGATCAAAGATAAAATATAGTGACCAACAAATCCAAAATATATTTTTTCGTGACTCTTACACTTTGTACTTGTGCTGAATGCATTGGTTCGTAAGTCATCTGATTTGCTTGAGTTAACCAAAACCATAGTACAGCAATATTTTCATCCAAGTGCGAAACGTTTGCTTTACAAGCAGGCCCGTAGCCAAGAGGGGCATTCGGGGGCAGTCCTTCCAATTTTTTGTGGCCAGAAAAATTTGTTTTAAACATATAGTAAAAACTAAAATCTTTTCCCCGTAAAAATGTATTTCCCTCCAAAACTCAATACCTGATCACACCTAGTTTTGCTGGACATTCTTTTCGTGTTAATCAAGTGAAATTTGTACATTTTTTGCCAATTCACCGTTGTGCGTTTTTATTTCTGTTTAATCTCAAATATGTTTTCGTGTCGTTATGCAAGTGGAACTCTTAGAATTAAACTTTTGACATTGATTTCATCCATTAAAACCTGATGTTAAAACCTGAAAAATTGATTGTGGAAAGACTGAGCTAAGTTGCATCACATAAAAAAGTCACAAGACAACAGTCCCCAAACGATCAGGTATGCAGAAATTACATTGTAGGCTAGGTGGGTATGTATGCAGGGGCCAACAAGGGGAGATTGAATGGATGCATCCACCACCTGGTAAAAGGATATCAATGGACATTTTGGCAGGGGTGGGGCTGCAGGCATGATGCCAGGCCCGTAACCAGGGGCGAAGCCCCCCTAGAAAAATTTTCGCTCCTCATGGCAAAATGTGTTGGATGTAGTGTGAAACTATTGGACATAGTTTAAAAATTTTGGGTCTCTCTCAGAAAACTCTTCGCCCTTCCTGGTGTCCCAAGTTGGTTACGGGCCTGCATGAAGCCCAGTAGCATTGAAATGATTTGTAGCTTTTACAAAGAGCGGAAATGTGCAAGAAAAATATTTATCGTCTTTGAACGTTAAGCAACTTGAAAAAGACTTCAAATCGCGCTGTAAATCACACCTCTTATAAAATGCATGAAAACTGATGTGTTCTATTATAAGAGTGATGTACACGTACGACCAATGCGATTCAGCATTTTGTGCACTCTAACTGACAGCTCTGATAAAACCCAACTGATGTATTAGCGTGATTAGTCTTGCTTTTAAAACACCTCTATAAACAAGATTGGAAATCTCTATTTATAAAACTTTACCTCTGCATCGACCCGATGACTTCATTGATTTCACACTAAACTGTCCCCCCACATTTTGCAACAAAATTGCGCCCATGGTTAAACTAGATATATCTGAGGCAACAGACAAAAGTTTATCACACGAAGGATTGACATGTCCGATTTCCTTCACGTTACTAGAGTCATGTTCATGATCCTTTGCCGAATCCTGAAAGCCATTGATCTACCTTACGTCCTAACGTAACATCACGGTTGTAAACCTCTGTCAATGGGGAAACGTAATACAAGACGATGCATCGCTTGTCGGCACATCTTCGAAAACGTCTTCGACTGCCAGTGTTCTGAATAGCGTGGTGTACGGATTTGCACGCGGTTCTGCAACCAGACATGGGGTAATCGTCAATCGTAATCGATTACAGTTTTTTGAGTAATCGTTATCGATTGAACTGACCAAAAATGGCACGTAATCGTAATCGATTATATTGCCAATTTAATCGTAATCGACGATTACTTTCGCGATTAAACTTGGAAATCTTCACCCTGCATCACTGTGCAACAAACCGCGGTTTTAGTGGCTGGCTTTCCTCCTTTATCACTGGTTGTTACAGCAATGTTTCAGGGGAGGCTATTTGCTCGTCTGTGTACGTTGAATTCAGATAGTCCAGTGGCAAACAGAGTTTGTGGCGGACTCTCGCTTTGTTCCAGCTGGCCTTCCTGTTGGCCGCCAGAAGTAGCGTATAGTGAGTCTAGTGCAGTGGTTTCAACCTTTTTCATCCAGCGACCCATTTTGTAACCCAATTTGACCTAACGACCCCTTTCCGAAAATCGCCAGTAAGGCATATGAAATGCAGATGTGTTTGCACAATAGAAAATCACAATGACTAAAAAATGACGTACGATATCACTATGTTGAGCAAAGATTCATTTATTAAATTCATGCACATGGCAACATCTGTGAGAGAGACCAGTGCCGTATACAAATCGCTCCAGAGAACAACTCATTGAAAACTAGAAGAACACCCAAGTTATTTACCGCAATCAGATACTTAATTTACAAACACAGCACATTCTTAGGTCACAAAGTTATTCGTGCGTTGTACAACGAAACAGCACTGTAATGGTCATAATCACACTCAAAACTTTGTGATGGTCATAATCACACTAACAATTTTGAATGATAAAGTAGGCTATCACTTTTGCCAGGTGATCCTATTATTTTGGCTACGACAAAAAGCTGTTCCATATACCAAATATAAAATCTAGAAGTAATTATGAATAATTTTATCAGAGGTTCTCGCGACGCCCATGGGGGCCGCGGCCCCAGGTTGAAAACCACTGGTCTAGTGAGACGTAGCAACAAAATACGAGCTTAACTGCCACATCGGCAACAGAAGAGATACCGGTACAGTACGAGGGCAGGTGTTGGTTTTATTTATACTGTTGGTTTTATTTATATTCAGAGTGAACCTATGAATGTAAGTGCTGGTGTAGGCTATGTATATAATAATTAGTGCAGTAATTTATAAAAAAAAATTTTCATAGGAATAAGGTAATTTAATCGAAGTCGAAAGCACCTTTCCACAACGCTGATAACTAGCATATCAACAGAGATCATCCACAGATACTGGTAAAAAAAACTCAACCAAACTAGGGAATTTTTTTGACCATTGGCTTTTGGTCCGATAGACAGATGCGCGGTTACATTGGCAATGGCATCACTGTTCATTCATTTCAAATTGAAAGCTACACAATGCTTTGCTGGTTTGCAGAGTATTGAAAGCACATCACTCAGCTGAAAACATCGTAACCAGCAAGTTGAAGAAATAGTCAGCAATATTGAAATTACTAATAAACGACTTTTCAGCGTTGCTGGACGAATGTTCAAGCCTAATAGATGTCGTTTGACTGATGAAAGATCTGAAGGGTTGATGTTTATCAACTGTAAAAAAGATTTTAAACCTTGATTATACACTATTTGTTTAATCAATATTTACGTGTTTGTTGTAGTGGAGTAACTGACGGGACGACAGAGGAGCGAACTGACCCCCTGGCAAGTTAATCTAGAAACCAGGCCCCAACTTATCTTATATTTTGGTTTTAGCATTCTTTTGTTTTTCAGTAGGTTGTCGTTTTTTTTGCGTTTTTTGGAGTGTTTTCCGTTGCTTTCGGGTTTTAATATAGCCATTCACACCCAGATTCACCATCATTTCTCAAGTTTGTTTTTTGAGTGCAGGCTAGTAGATCCCTAAAGAGGCCCTGGCTCAAACAACCTCTAGATACACATTGGATTGTTGTCTGCACGAACATCTCAGCAAACAAAGGAAACAATTAATGTGATTTTCTTTTTTCCGGTGCTTAATGCTTACGGATTGGTAATTTCGTGTAATGCATTCTTTCATATCGTATGTTATCTGAAAATATGCTTACATCAAACCATGCAAATGAGTTTTGTGTGCTTTCTGAAGATGTTTCAAGACAAATGTAAACACGATTGTAATCGTGATTACTTCCCATGTAATCGTAATGATAATCAATTACTTCGTGATTTTGTTTATTCGTAGTCGTAATCGAGCATGTGGCAAGTAATCGTAATCGAATACATTTGTCATGTAATCCCCCCATGTCTGTCTGCAACTACTTTAAAACTGTACGTTACGTTTTCATTCTGCGATCGCACCGTGTTTTGAGACTTAACATCGGTAAACTTCAAAACTCACACCAGTAACCGTCAAACTTCGTTTTAACAAGTATAGGAATATCGGCCGACGCACGACGCAATAAAGGATACGGTCCGGTGCGGCTTTAGATAGGTACAGAACCGCGTGTAAATCGTTATACCACGCTATTCAAGCCACTGGCAACAAAATCAAATAGAGTCGAGACTACTTAAAGCAACAGTTAAAGCAAAGCAAGGTAAGGCAATCATCGTTAGAGTGGAATTCGATATTGCCCAATCAAATTAAACGATGTGTACAACGTAGGAATTTGCGATGTAACAAGTAGAAATATTTTGAAACCATTAATGAGCCTACATTTATTGCTATAATAAAAGGAAATAATACAAATATCCTAACAGTAAATAGATATTCTTAATGCTTTCACTATTCTGACACAAGCACAAATCAGACTATCAGTAATTACAACCAAGAGCTGTGGAAACAAGATATTTTACAAAACACTAAGATGTTTGTAAATTTACTTTCATGGTACTTCCAGCTAGAACCATTTCTTGAATTACAGTGTTATACTTTTGTAAATGTCATGCTACTTACAGCGGCGTAACCAACCCTAAATTTTGGAGGGCCAAATAATTTGGGGGGCAATATTTTTGACTTTGGTCGAAAAACAATATTCTGTTTAGGACACCGCCCCTCAACGGACGAAATTATTAAATATGCTAAAAATTTTGGAGGGCATGGCTCCCAAGGATCTATGGCTACATCTATGGTTACTTACTGCCACACACATGCCTGTTTAGACTTGTGATATTGTTAAAATCCATTGCCATCTAACTGCAAACTTAACGTTTGAGTGCAACATTTACATTTTTTAACTTCAACCACTGGCACAGACCAGAGAGCATTTAAGTTTTTACAAAGCTAGAGGCTTTTTGGGATCTATGCATGAACATCCTCTGCTCTCCAGGAGTTTTTCTTTTGAATGAAAGAGACATCGCAAAACCATACTTGTAAAAATGCATTGCTTCTATGTGCTCTATTATTTCGTGTTGTAAGCTTCTTTCTCTTGTTCCCGAATACAAAATTTGCTTTCCGGTATGTATACTACAGTAGCCTGCGCTACAGCTAAACAATCGACAAAACGAAGTGTTACAGTCTGTTCCTAGACCCACTTTCACAGCCTCACTGCATTATGCAAATAGGCTTGGGTTTGTAGCCTAGAAATGTGAGACCAGTCTACCTTCAACTAAGTTTAAAGAGAAATTTTATGATAGATTTTATATCGTTTTGTCAAACATCTTTGTTGAAATGTAGACAACTAAATCCCGTTGTGAAATCCACAGTTAACAAATTTATCGTTTCGAGGGTAATGTTTGGTGTTTTTTATTTTGAAACCAAGTGTATACGTTAAAAAAAAACATTTTCCATCCATTCGCCCAAATTTAGACCACGTTAGATTGTTTTTAATATCCCATGGTTATGGCTAACATTTTAATAAACACACTGTTACTCCATAAGGCAATTTGCATTTTTTCGCGTGTTTTTGTTTTGCAGTGGTAGCTTTAAAAGAGGACTTGCAGCATACTGCGGATTTCGCAAGCAGGGCATTTTGTTCATAGCGGAAGTGGCGTTTGCTACGTTGCCAGAAGAGAAAACCAAAACATAAACACTTGGCCACACGTTTACTGTGATTTAAAAGGATTATGACAATGTTACCCTGTTCTACATAGTTGGTAGACTCAGCTTTCTGGCCATGAGTCGACAAACATGGCCCAATCTTCGTAAAGTAACTTTTCCGATTAAATCCTGTAAAAATGAGAGCATATTTTTGGCTTCTGATAGACCTGATGCAATTAAAGTAAGGAATGTTGGTACTGAAAGTTAAGATAATTTCGCTGTTACATGTAGATGAAGTAACTTGAAAAAACAAAACGATTTTCCGCTCAGAGTAATGCGAGCATTTGTGACAAGTTCCTAGAGATATCAAGGGAAAACGTTTGGAAGGTAGAAGCTTGACCAGTGACACGCAAATAACATTCTTATGGCTTTTGTAAGTTTTCGTTTGAGGCAAACAGCTGAATTTTATATTTAATAGAGGTGCCTTGAGAAAGAACGTCGGAAATCTGGAGCACGACGCAGGCATTGCCCTCTGCTTTTCCACAGAGGAGTCAGTGAAGGCAGAAGGGCCTTTTTCAAAAAAGCTATTGATAATTTTATATCAAAGTTAAGAAAATTTGAGCTTATCACGCAACTAGGAAAAAGGAATAGGTTAACTGTTAATTTATCAGAAAGCAACATAGCGAAAGAACGCATGCATGTTGAGAATATTGTCAAAGCAACAATCATTCTCAACATGTATGCGTTCTTTCGCTATTTCGTAACAATTTTCACTAACACGAAAATTGACTCAGACACTTCTGTTGCTTTATTTTCAAAATCATTGTCAAGGACACACGTAGAGAAAAGACTCTTGTCGAAATCTAACAAGTTCTACGTTTGGTCATTGTTGAAGTTGCATTGTAAAACGTTTCTTATCGTTTTTGTGCTCAGCCTTCAGGAATGTTGGAAAGTGCTGCAAGTGGCAATATGCAGTAATTCTGATGGTACAATACCGAAATCAACCTTTAGTTCTCTAAGCTGCAACAGGATGTTAGACAAAAAAAGAAATATTGTCTGTCATAATTGAATTAGAATTCTGAATTTTTATCACTGTGAAGGAAGTTTGGCCCTAGTGGCAAGCAACCCCCAATCATATACTGCAGGGGTGTGCAAACATACAGCACTGCCGGGCCAAATGCACATAACGAGACTGGTCCACGGGCCACAGCACCTTGTGTCAAGGTCTGCGGATTAGACAACTAGCTGGCCACGCATGGAAGATTGGCAATAACCTTAAAAACAGTAATGTTTGCTTTAAACTCTGGACATTTCCGCAGGCCACAAAACTTCAGTATACGGCATTACCCTCTCAAATTAGGTGCACCGTACCAAGAAGTCATTCAGGTACGAAGCGTTTTTGAGACAATCAGCTAACATGCGTAGGCTGGCTAGGGTTTGACCTTCTGTCTGTGGTTTTCAACATAGCATTATCACTGTCATTGACATATTGCACATCACAAGCTGACTTATGCTCATTCAAAGCCACGTCACAATCACTGTGCTCAGGAAGTGTTTCCACACTTACAGTAATATCTTGGCGACTGAGAGAGTTAAGACTGAATTTGTTCGAGGCAGGATATCTTTGAGTTATTGCAGCGATATCTCACTGTGAATACGTTGATTTGTCTTTCGTCTTTACCACTCTCCAGACAAACAAAGGCATAACATCTGCTTCATCAAACAGCAGTTCATCTTTACTTGTATGTACGAGCGGCTCTAGCATCGCCGTTACTAGACTCACGTCGAGACAGGGCAAGCAGGAACAGAAGGGCACTTCAGGTAAAGAAAACGTTCTTGGTTAGTTGCTGAGTCTGCAATAAGAAATGTAAGTTACAGCAACAGAGCAAACAATGGCATTATACTCGTAACTATGACACTACCTCTTCGAGTTCCAATTGTTTATTGATGTTTGACTGATAGAAATGCGCAAAATATTCCTGCTTGACAAGTTCAATCAATATAAAACTAAGCGTCTTTATCAGAGAATGAATAGCCGTGTTAAACAAATATCGCAAACAGCTACAAAGAAATGACAGTTTGAAGTTTTACGTTTCAGCGGGATTGTCATTTTCATCTAAGATCGTCACGATTGCAACATTGAATGCATAGGTTTCTGCGACAGGCGACTTATCTTTGCATTTGACTCCGAGCGACACTATAGCCTGCGATCTTTTACCGTACTACGTTTTCAAAAACTAGACGTGAGAAAACCGAAATATCTGGAAATGCACAAGATTTTATCCTGAAAGTTACACAATTTTTCCCCTGAATCACAGCAGATAAAAGCAATAGCCAAAGCAAAACATATTATGGCGCACTTATTTCCAGGTTGAAAATATCAACGTCGAAAGTGCTTGTTGCGTTTTTTAAAAAATGAGTGCAGAAAAAAAATGGATTGTAGTCAATCTTTTTGCCACGATTGGCGCAATTGTGCTTCTGGGATTGTACTTTGGGAATATCTTTACAGACATAACAGGTTAGTATTTCACTTGTTTCGATTTATTGGATAGGTCTGTATGTTGGCCAATAGCGTAGAGAGGAGTGCTTGAATGTGGGTAGAAACTATTAGCTATTCCAATGATGGGATGGTGGCAGATACGCGTTTTTTAGAAAGTATTAAATGTTTTTTCGCTGTATCTTCAACAGGATTTTGCTGTGTAGTGCTTAAATCATGCGTTTGTCTTGCTTGCGTTACTACTGTCTTAAGCTTACCTAAGCCATTTTCGTATGCTGACGTCTTCCAGGTTGCTTTCACCTTTGTGTTTTCTTGCAAAGTTATTCATTTTTCTTTCGTAACCATTCGTTAAATCTAACAAGGTAATATGCGGCGATAAACGCTTTGGCATGAAACAACTGCTGCATTTTGTAATTGTTTTGCAGTTGAGTAGAATGACAGAGTATAAATCCAGTGTGAAAAACGGTTCTTCATCTATTTTATCCACGTGTAAGAGTCTGAATTACACGTTTACGCTCCGCTAGCGAACATAAAAAACGATGTTTTGTTCATGCTACGCGTTCCTTTCATCAGTCCAACAAAATCCTGTGCTCAATCTGACTCATATTTTCAGCTGTGACGAAAGTCGCTTGTGATTAATTAACTCTGATTTAGACTTTAGCATTGCATGACCTAGAATTGCTTCGGTTCTGTTTTGTAGTTACCAGCACTGGCTGCAGAATTTGAGCAAGTAATTAACAGTAATGGTTTGTTTTTCTTCTTTCAGGAGTGGAGCTCACAACAGCAGCTGAGTACACCAGCAAGTACCAAAGTTCTGTTAATCCTGGCGTATTTATAGTAAGCAGTAATGACTAACACAAGAAATGATCATTACGTCGGTTTTCAGTGTACTTATGCATCTCTTGATACATTTTGGAAGTTTGGCAAAAGTGAAATATTTATGAAATATTCCACATTTATGAAAAAAATGTAACGGAGCAATATTTGGAAGAGATCATACTTGTGTGTTTTATACTGTTTCCCCTTACATACCTTTTGTACTTTTGTTACTAATGGAGTTAAAATTGTCTAACACTTGTTGCCAGAAGTCACGGAGTGTATGTTACCAGTGATTGTGTCTCGTTAAGCCTGTTTTTTATTGTTAAAGGGGTCAAACCGTTTACATAGATATTCTAACCACTTACTATTCCCTTATATTACGTTGCAAGTGCAATAAAGTTGGCAAACATAATTATTCATCAAATTTCAAACTAATTCCAATTCCAGCACCCCTAAGAAATCATGAATGGCGACGGGCATGAGTTCGATTAACCCATAGAAGAGTTCGAAACAGAATGAATTTGTAAACCATTTTTCAAAAATATTGTTCGTTGTGCTGTTTATATTGTTCCGTTTTATCGAGCAGCACGTTTAGGTATGTTTGAAAACGATTTTGTCTCTGCTGCAGCTCAGTTTAAATTTTCAGCGTTGCGCAGTCCTCGCGATGTTCACTTCATGCATGATGCATCTAATTTTGCAATGATAGGAGCATTTGTTTTCAAAACGTTCATCATGCTTGCAATCATGAGTTATTTTTCATCTGATATACGTTCATTATGTCACTTTATCTTCTTTTTTTAATGTCAACTTACTGTAGTTGCTTTAATATGAACGCCTTTAAGTTGCGTGAAAATATGCCTGAGAGTTTGTTTTGACCCACATGAAAATAAGACGATGAATAAACAAACATGCTGTTGCTCGTATCTTTTGCAGTCAGTGCTTGCGTGGCTGTACATGCTTGGATCAAGATTACTTGTTCTCTTGTACTTATACAAACTCTCCGATACAACGAAGATATTTCCAAACGTAAGCATCATGTTAAATATGTTTGGTGAACGGATAACACAACGAGACGTCTTCAGAAGAGCCTGTGCACGATGTTAATAGGGAACGGGTGAACGGTGTATCAGTCTTGTGACAGCATTTCCTTTTCCGCTGGACAATGCAGCAGGACAAGTTAGTCACACAACGCAATGAAACAGTAAAGAGGCAGATGTTTACCAGTGATGCAGTTCCAGGGAGAACGCTTTATGAAAATAATGAAGTGGTTTGCTGCAGTCAACATTGTTAAAACTTTGTCTGTAAAAAATAACAAATAGTCACAACAAAGACACAGATGTTTGTAGTCCCCTGAAGATTGATGAGAACGCCGTTCACATAAAGAAAACAAACTAGGAATCACATTTCTCCACATATTCATCACCGACTACATCACTGATGCTCACACTCATTGCTTACGTTATCGTGGATTCTATAATAAAATCATGACGGCTTGAAAACCTTGGGAATTCGAAGATGCTCTCAGATAGTAAAAACCTAGCGAAAGAACATGTCGCAAAGCAAAATAAAGCAAGTAGCATATAAACAACACTAACTAGAAAATAGACAGCAAAACTCACGACTTTCCAACGCAATGCATGCACTAGCTTGCTTTTTTTCGCAGTTAGAAGAAGTTTATTGTTATGGGGCGAGGAACCGCAAGGTCATCGAATCAGCCCCTAATAATGCAACACATAAACAAAACAAAAGGCACATAAACAAAAGTAAACAAATCGTAAACAAAACGCAACACATAAAAAAAAACGATAACAAACGGCAATGTAATTTAGCACCTTAAGCAGATCAAAGGAGGGTCACCGATAAATATCTGTAAAACAGGACATTAAGACAAATAGAGCACGTTTTTGTTTTGTTTTACTTCAGTGAAAAAAAACTGCATCGACTAGCAAAATCAAAAGAATCGTTAGAAACAGAACTGGAGTACACAAGCAAAAATAAAAAAGTATTTCCCTATAGATAGATATATTACAACATAATTTGATCCAGTAAATATTTTTTGTATGTTGGACAAAAGATTAGGAATGATTTATTTCTTAAGTCTTTGGGAATATTGTGCCAGAGTCTTGGCCCTGTGTATTGTATAGACCTTCGTGCTAAATATTTTTTGATGAAGTTGTAGTGAGATTGTTATTAGTAGCTATTCTAGTGGGATAATTATGTCTTTCATTAATATGAGAATAACAACTGGAGATGAAGCTTGGAAAGCAATTGTGAACCATTTTGTACATAAAATTTCCTAGTTAGTATTCATATATTTGATTACTTTGAAATTTTTTGCATGAGTGATATACATCAAGCATTGGGATGTGAGCAGCTCTAGATATTTTACAAAAACAGCGTATCGAACGGTTATGAAGTACCTTCAGATGAGTTAAATATGTTGCAGGGACTTTACCCCAGGTCAAAATTGCATATTGGAGATGAGGATAAATTAAAGAGAAGTAGACTTTCCGTAATATTTTGATATCAGAATTTGGCTGAAGTTTAAAGAGGGCATGGCATCCTTGAGCTACTTTCTTTTCAACTGAAGCAATATGTTATTTCCATGTTAGATTGGAATCAATTATGGTGCATAGGTATTTAGTAGAGTGAACTTGTTCTAATGCAACATTATTGCAATTTATGTGTAGAGTTACAGGTCAGTTATGATTATTGAATAAAATAATTTTTGTTTTAGACAGATTTAATGTAAGTTTATTCTTTTGCAACCAATTGAATACTCTGCTTAATTCGATAGTAGTTTTTTTTCTCCAATATGGTAGGATCGGTATCAGAAGTAAGTAAGGCTGTGTCATCAAAAAAATATTACAAAAAAAATTAGAAAACATGGGGGGACCATTAATATACAACAATAATATCACAAGGACCAAGAGTCAAACCTTGTGGCACACCACAAGTGATGTGCATCTTATCAGATTGAACTCCATTTGCAAAAACGAATTGCTGTCTATTCTTTAAATATGATGTGAAAAAGTCTAAAGCCAAACTACGAATTCCATAATGGTTGAGTTTGTCTAGTAATATTTTGTGATTTACAACATCAAATGCTTTTTTAAATCCAAGAAAAATACCACATATGTATTGTCTAGAATCATTTAGACGTAATATATAGTTATGAAGTTGGTTTAAAGCCAGAAATGTAGAAAGTCCAGAACGAAAGCCAAATTTGTGTTTTGTAATTGTGTTGTTAGTGTCTAGGAAGCTGACCAAGTTTTTATGCATCAGTTTTTCAATATTTTGGAAAAGTGTGATAAAATTGATATTGGTCTATAGTTAAAAGTGATATCTTCAGCACCAGATTTAAAAATAGGAATAAGCTTGGCAAGTTTCAATTTATCAGGAAAGACTAAATATATCTGCTAAGCAAGTACATATGATATTTTTACTCAATTTCACTAATCTGACAGGAATATCATAAGGGCCAGTAGACTTTTTGTCATCGAGTAAGTTGATAAGCTTCAGTATTTCTTCTGAACAAGTTGGAGTTATAAACATGGAAGAACATATTTGTGGAGAAGGAGGTAAATAAGTATCAGCTACAGTGGGAGCTCTGGCAAGTGATGGACCAACTGATGTAAAAAATTGATTTAAAACTTGGGCAAAAGATTGGTTTGGTGGAAGGGAGGAAGCACCAGGGACAGTTTTGTGAATAATTGGAATGGAATTGTCAACAGAGTTTTTACCAATTACTTTATTGATTTTTTTCCAAGTTTTTCTTGGAGTATTGTAGTTCTCAAACAGCTGGAACTTGTAGAAATTTAGCTTAGCTTTCTTTTTCAAGTGAGTTAAAATATTGTTAAACTTTTTGTATTTTTGAAACTCTGAAGCACTGCCACTATGTATAGCTTTTTTACAGTTTGTTTTTAGTTTTAATAGAATTCAGCAAACCTTTTGTTATCCAAGGTTTTGAGGCCAGCTTGGTCAATTTCCTACTTAATATGATTAATGGGGCATTATGATCCACAGAGGATTTGAATATTTTAAAAAAGTTGTTGGATTCACATGGTTACTGGTAAAATTTTCTTTTAGGTTTTTTTGATAGGTGCATCACAAAATTTTCTTGGTGGAATTGTTTGCAAAATCTTTTCCATTTAGTTAACTTATTTTGTTTAGGCACTATTTTAGCTAGAAGAAAGATAGGATGGTGATCACTGATATCATATTGTAATACTCCAGGCTGTAGTTCATGCACGAAGTCATTACAATATATGTGGTCAAGTAGTGGGGGTTTTTGATGTAACACAAATCGCTATTGTATGAACGTATGCTTTAAGAGGTCATACATTTATTCATTATCACTCTTTAAGATAAAAAAGATAAACTGGTTGTATTCGTGGCGTTATGGTAAATGCATTTACTCATTTGAAAAGTAAAATGTTAAGGCGTTCAGTTTATCTTCTTTTGCCGACCACGGGCAAGGTTTTGAGGAAAAATTTTGTTGCCCATAATAAGTGAATTTTTTTGTTTGCTTGCCCAAAACAAACAGATTTTCGATCTGGTTTTCACAATGGTCAACCTAGTCTGGTTAAACTTGTTATAGACCAGCATAATCATAAAACTACCCAAGCACACTCATTATGACAGCTTTGAATAAAAGTGAATTGGTGCAAAGAAACGTCCTACTAATTTTTCACAGTAATAACCGGCAGTTTTGATGAAGCTAATCAAATAAAGTTTTTCTTTCAAAATTTTAATTTCGTTGAAATTTAAATCATACCTGTATAGTCTGTTCTGGCGTGTGCGCTTCATATAGGGCTTCAGTGAAAAGAGAGTTCATCAAGCAAATTATAACTTCCTGCAAACTACACGTTTGAAATGATCTCAGAGAGTAGAGAAATTGATTTTTCCGTGAAAAACGTGAGGCCATTTGCATTTTGTAGAAAACTGGCGTCTAATTATATTGGTTTCTACATGAAAATGTTTTTTAAAACCGGACTTTGTCAAAAAAGTTACAAGATTCACTTTTTGCAAACACCACTGCCTTTCAGAAACAAGGTCACATCCTTTCCACAATAAGATGTAATCATCACTGTTTTTCACAACGCTCGATAAAGTTTTTGTGAAAACCAATCTCTTTCCAAATAGTCTTGTTTTTGGTATTTAGCAATCGTGTATATCGATTACTTGAAAGAACAGATAGGTGAAGCTGATCAACCGTTAAGCTATCCTTTATCTTTTCCAAAGATGGTCTAAGTTAACAATCGTCTATATTAGTTACTTGGAAGAAGCAGAACTTGAATCAATTGGTAACCGGGGAAAATTGACCCAATTTTTGAAAGAGTACAGAAACGGAGTATAAACGAAACTGGACTGAACTGAACTTTGCACACACCACTTGGACAAATTTGCGTTCAGCGCAGCTTGTTTCTCTGTTGTCTTTGCATATAGTTAGCAGTCCTCCGTTAATTTGCTAATGGGCAAATGCAGCATCTTCATATATTACGCAATGTGGTTGGTCCTATTTCACTAATTTTCACTTGCACCACCGCATATTTGCAAGGTACAGTAAGTTTTATAAATCTCCCCTGTGGAAATTGTTTTCCGTTGACAGTGACGATGCCAAAGAAACCCCACCTGAATGAACTACAGCTTGTGTTTGAAATTGCTTTATTACTACGATCAGCCATCACGTCCTTCAACATATGCTCAAACAGGAAAAAGAGCAAGTGATAAAACTACACTGCTGCTTAGACGTAACGGTGGTCCCTGTTTAGGAAACCGTTGGCCAATTATGCCTGTATCAGTTTTCAACTGAATTTAAAAAGACTTAAAACACACATTGTAACCTGATTACCTCAGTAGCTGATTTTTTCGAAGCGTTCTGTCGAGGAAAAAAAGTCCTATCGAAATACCCATAGGGTTTGTATTTTTTAAGTTACGGGGTTACTGCGAAGATGGTAGTGCATGGGTTCCTAGCGTGTGATAACAAAAACTGTGCTGTTGATCGACAGCTGGTCTCCGATGCCATTTTTGCATAAAAAAGTCTGGCATTTTGAGGGACGAGCAAACTTCGTAACTGTATCCCATGAGGGAATTCGCTGATAAGACAAGCTGAGTCGACGCGAGTGGTTTAAACTCACGTCGGTTGCACCTGTATAAGTTTTCCATTTTGGCCAGGAGTCACCCTGCGTGCCACTCACGGAAAATATGTTTGTTTATGAAAAAAATATGTATTTCGAAATACCACAAGTTTGTATATTTGGGTCAGATGAGCTTGAAAATAATTGTTGAGTTGTTGAAAAATGCGGCTGTGCTCCTGAAAGGTTATTTGCCATTTTGGCAGTTGTTACTCATATAGTCAGGTTTTAAGAGCTACCTGAGCGGCGTTGTGCAGGGTGGGCAAAATGGGGGCTCTATTTTAAATTTACGCGCTTTGAGGGGACCCAATTTTTAGTTTACGCGCTTTCAAAGAACCTGTACACAGGTATGCTTTTCTCTCTCTGTTTTTTTGTTGTTGTTTTGTATGCTTATTTTATCTGATGATGATTCGATGCATTTTGTTACTTTCTTTTACTACATGTAAAACGTCTATACTTAAAAATTGACCTGTGCTACCAACAGGGCTGGCTGAGAACTTAACCCATGTGGTCTTTCGCCAACCCTTTTTGATTCAAACATGTTAGAACACAATCATCAACTAGCTAAACCAGGAGTTTGTGATGTTTTTATGTCTTCATTATCATGGAATTAATTTTTGCTCTTTGATTTTGCTGATTTCCTTCGTGTTGCTTTGTGATTTGAGTCACAAAAATGTATGAATAAACCATTACCATTATATTGATTACATATTATTTAGTAGAAAACTTAGTTTGGTTTACTAATTGACGTTGTGACCAGGCACGCAAGCAGGGGGAGGGGCATTTGCCCCCCCGAAAATTTCAAAGCATTGCATAGCAATTTCGACATTTGCAGAAACTTTCAAAGAATAAAGATGAAATTTTGTATTCTAATCATTTTTAAGCAAACTCTTATTTGAATTTTCTTTGTCCTCCTGGTTAATGATCTACTTACAAGATTAATCTTGAAACAGGCCATCTGTTCGAAAATTTCAAAACGATTGGTATTTAACCACAAATACGCTGGAATTGTCAAAACGTGGGAAATCGTTTAAAATGTTGGTATTTCTACGGCATTTTTTGTCCATTTGTTCATGTACCACTCTGAAAATTTTCAGAAATGCAGTGTGTCAACGCTTTGATTTTGTTTCTTGCCTGTCTGCTGAGGAAGAGAGTTTACATACATTCTCGAAACGTCAACAATAAATACTGCATTGTTATCACACCAGTGGAGCAAAGTTCGCAGCCAGTAGACCCATTGTTCTCAAACTGTTCGTCGTGACGCCCTGGTGCGTCGTTTTAATTTTCTAAGGGCGTCACACAAAAGTACAGTAAATTTGCAGTTTTATCCAATGAGCTAGCAACAGTAAAATTCTGTGCAGTTTTAAAATTTTATCCAAACGATAGTTATAGGCAATTGTTCAAGTGCGATGATGCTGACAGTAGATACCCTATTAAATGATTACGTAACTTTTTATTATTGTTTACTACTAAAGGCGTTGCACATGTTTTCATTCACTTTGCATTGAAGGCTACAGTAGTCAGTTATGATGTTCATGCAAACAGGAAACCAATGTAGCAAACCTAAGCGTAACTCCGCAATTAGAAATAAAGAGTACAGCGACAGTTATTTAGATTTTGGGTTCACATTCATCTTGCAGAACGGAGAGGAAAAACCCCAGTTTGTTGTTTGCAGCAAGATATTGATCAGCGAATGCATGCTACCAAATAAGCTTTAACGTAATCTAATATCATCACAACCGCATTGTAAATATAACTAGGAAGATTTTTTCGGAAAGTAAATGATCTAAACAGGCAAGTGTCCACCTTTTCACAATAGCGCAATTTCCAACAAAGGCTTTAATAGCATCCTACCAAGTTGCGCACGGAGTTGCAAAGTCTAACAAGCCTCACACCATTGCTGAGGAGCTAGTACTGCCTGCTGCAATCGATCGAAGTGAGTTCGATGTTAACAGTTAAAAATGGTACCGTTATCTAATGATTTGCTTGAAAATAAGTGTATAATTCCGCCTTCTAGTTTACGAAGTAAATTTTTGTAACATCTATCTAACTTTCTAAATAGTTTATCAAGCTGTGAATGGAGTCGTGATCCTTTCGTGCAACCTACTCCATCGTCTTTTGCCCCAGAAGTCTCCACACTACGGCCCACGGGTCAAATCCGGCCCGCGAAGACACTTTGTCAATAATGAAAAAAGATATCTCTACAAAAACTTGTTGATTTGGTAGAATGTAACATATACCGAAAAAATCACAGTATGTAAAGCGTCCGGCTCTCGGAATATTGTGTAACAGCTTATGCGGCCCTTGGACTAAAAATGTGGAGACCACTGCTTTACCCTAATAAGAAAAGTGGTTATATTGATCTTGCCTGTGATGATTCCCTGAAAAGAATGTTTACTTTAGGAAATCCGACAATTTTTGGGATTTCATTAAATGACGAATACCCAGCAGCTTTAGCTAAAAAAGCGCTACGGATGGTGATTCGTTTTGCTACATCGTATTTGCGAGAAGCAGGGTTTTCTGCCATGACCGTGATCGAAAAACAAAATATTGATGACGAATAAACCTTGAGAGGTAAATGCCAGTGGAAGATTCACAAATTCTTCCAAGATTCGACTAAATAGTGAAAATAAGCTCGAATTTCACAAGAGCTTCAGAGTTATTAGGTGTTGTTTAGGTAGTCCTGGCAAAAGTGGCGAGGCCCATCCACATCTGATCGTGAGCCTGGCCCAGCCATTCGTAATATAGTTACAGTTGCATTCCCGCTGCATTCCTTTCAAGAGTGTTTCAGTTGGCAGACGAAGTTTCGTACCTACGATTGAAACTATCTCACTGCAAATATATTCAACTGAAGTTCCAAAGATCTTGATAAAGGATTTGATGAATCTGCTAAAACAAGACGAAAAGTTAGGTAGGTTTACTAGTAGCCTGTACATCTGCCACACCACAGCCATGACTGCACTAGTTGAGTACGGGACCATGTGTTTGTATTAGGTTACTAATTTTTACTTTGTCCTGATCAGTGGTTTTCAACCACTGTCTTAAGAGCCGCATGTGGCCCCCAAGCACCCTTTGTGCGGCCCTCAGCAGTCTTTAAAACCTTATTATCTTGAAAACCTTTATTATTTTGTGTAGCAGACTTCGTTCTGCTATAAACCAAAACATGCCCATTGACTTGTGTTAAAATTGCTTTAGTGCGGCTCTCTAGCAAAGTCGTAAGTCTTGATTTGTCTCCTCTCAACGAAAAGGTTGGGGACCATTGGTCCTGATTGTTCGGTCTGCATCTTGATTAAAAATGAAACGTTCTCATTTTCGGAAATGTTGCGAAGAGAACTTTATCTGTGACCGTTTGCGAAAACGTTGTATCACGGTTGAATAAGCACAATGACGTCATCGAATGAAATTTCATGAAAATTGCCCCCCCCCC
>JGI24159J19872_10004110_pt1 | contig 18456 bp, 10 predicted proteins | sample Ectturendosymbi4_FD_19872 | JGI IMG/M metagenome (IMG submission 19872) | reverse complement strand
TACAAATGGGGTATGGCCTCCTCTGCGGCCTGTGAGTGTGGCGCAGAAGAACAAACCGTCGACCATGTCGTCCTCCAATGTCCAATCCATCGACCTCCCCATGGACTGCAGGGCCTGACGGTTCTGGACGATGAGACAACCGAATGGCTGCTCAACACCTGCCCCGAAATCTCGTGCGGCCAAGCCGTGGATGAAAGAACTCGCTCAAAAGAAGCAAAAAATTGCAAATTTCATTTATGATGAACAATGCAACAAAGAATTCATGTATTTTTCCTTTATTACACAAATCCAATGCATTTTTCAAACGTTTACTTTGCAGCCAGTAGCAGGGGATAATTTAAAGGTCAAAAAAGCTTTTAATATTTCCGACAAACATGCCTTATTTGTGGCAAGTATTTGGGGCATGACTGTGACATAAAGGCCAGTTAACGTATGCCTAGGCACTATACGACAGTCGTAGGTGTAGCAGGAGCAGGCAAATGCTTGGGCGTGTGAAGGATTTTTGCCTGAAAAGTTTTTTTGCAGCAAAGTGTTTCCCCCTACAAAATTTTCTCTCACAATACGTAACTTTTTCGGAGAAAAAGGTCAAATTCAGACGTTTTAAATCAGTCAGTGTCATTATTCACACAAATAGAACAAAGATGTCAAAACATCTGTGCCCAGGTTTTCAGGGATTTTGCCCGGAGTTTCGTCAAATCAAAACTTTTGAGGGTGCACTTGCGCAGCCTGAACCCCTAGCTACTTCACTACTGAATACAGTGCTTCGAAAATGCGAATAAATCTCGGAGATATGAAATCAAAGTTTTTGGGTTTGATTGAACGCAACTTGCATTCTTGTAATCATATGATATTCAGCATTTTCAGTGGACTCCACAAACTAGGACTAGGCAGGAAATAATTAAATCATTCTGTTTGTTACTGTCTTGCTAGGTTTTCACTTTGTCGTTGCGCTGAAATGTTAGCGGTGCTGTTTTAATTATTTCAAGATTTTAGTAAGCTGATAAATAAAGAGGTGAAACAACGTAACAGTGAGCTGGCTTCCTAGTTGACTTGCTCAATACTCTGGAGAAAAGCCAACACCTTACTTCAACTTGCAGAATAAAGCTGTAAGAATCTTTAAATATGCCAAAACTCAAACAACCTTACTTTATTCTAAGCACAAAGTTTCAAATATGCCACACTTCTTTAAATTGTCAGTTGCCAAATTCATGGTGAGCTGCGGCAGCTGCCTAGACACTTTGAAAACTACTTTTTTCATATTGCATCAGTCCACATATTAAACAAGGCTTGTTTTTTTGCAAAAATTTCATTTACCCAGAATGAAAAAGTCTCTAGGTCAGCTTTCTTTGAAGTACTGTTGGTCCCAAAATTTGGTCTGATATTCCTGCAAAATTGAAATCTCTCTCACCATATTAATTTGGAAAACAATACAAAAACGTCCTGCTCTCATGACATATCTGTTGATTTTCGTTTCACATGATTGTCACTTTTCTGTAACGCGGCTCCCGAAAAATCAAGCATTTACATTTTTCTCAAAATTTTTTAATGTTAAGGTACCTTTTTTAGGCACATCGGAAAGATCTGTGCTTTCCACGTCCGCGGATATCTTCACTGACTTCCTAACTGAATGTGTTCGCGAGTTATGACCAGAAACGTCCTTAAAAGCCACGATGGTGACTTGCGCTGGCGTTAAAGGGGTCAGGAGATAGCACAATATCTACCAACTACAGTCTGAAATCAGTACTAACGTACCTGTCCAAAATATTTGAATAAATGTTGTACATAAGACTGAATCATTATTTTACCAATAATGATTTCTTGAGTTAGCAACTATACCTTTTTGCAGTAACAATTCCACATCTCTCTAGACTTTTATGAAAACCTTCCCCAAAACCCAGCTAGGTTCCTTATTTCTTGTGCAGTTTACTTCGATCTAAGAAAAGCTTTTGACTCAGTAAATCATTCCACATTGCAGAAAAAACTAGAGCACTACGGAGTAAGAGAAAATGCTTTCAAACAAGTGCAGGCGAACCTATCTGACAAAAATAGTGCATTCAGAAAAAACACTAAATCTTCTATAAAAAAATTGTTTCCAGAGTATCCCAAGGCTCAATTTTGGATCATTAATTCTTTATTCAAAAACGACTTAGCCAATTCCAAAGTTATGGAAACTGCACTTTTCGCTGATGATACTGTTTTAGTGGAGATTGCCAGAAATTTGGGAAAACTTTGAACTCATTTATCCGTGAAATGGTTAAACTACTTAATTAGTTAACTGCAAACAGCTCTCATTCAATACTTCTAAAACCAAACAGTGTACGTGTTAATCACAACTACACACTGACACCACTTTCTTTCACAATAAATGTAAACGATATTTGTATTGAAAAAGTTTTGAATGACAAGTAATTTGGTGGAGGCTAACTGTAAACGAGAAACTGATGCGGAAAGTGAACTCTAAAAGGGCTGAAGCTGATGTAATGTACAAAGTTAAGCGTTATGTGAGAAACCAAGGCCTTCGCATATTGAATCATAGCGTAATAAATTCACAAGTGCAATACACTTGGGTCGGAACAACCTCAAGGCATCAAGATCCACTGTCAGTAATTAAAAATCCGTAAGTAATCTGTTACTCGGGTGCTTGCGAAAGTTTCGGTATCTTCATTCTGCTGGTTTGTATGCTTGTATGCATTGACCAAGTGGTTTCTTTCAATTACGCGTACTTTCCTGGTTCGCGCCATCAGTGGGTGACTTGTAGTTCGTTGTGTCGGCGGGCGTGTATGAAACGTTGTTATCAAACTATGTCGGGAGAGGGGTGAAACATTCGAAACGCTCTTTATCAGTGTCGTTATCAAACTCATTTGGAACTTTGAAATAGAAACACTAACTTATTTTCTTTTTTGTGCGTGAAGTTAAACATCCACAAACAAATCATTCCTGTTATACTTTTGTTCAAAAAATTTCTTGCTTCAATAGGGATTTTCCCTCTCCGAAACACCCCGCGCTACGTATGGACACACTGGCAAGCGTACCAGGCATGCGCACAACGAGGAGCTACTCTGGTGTCACTTGCCGAAATATGGGAGGTTCAGCGGAACGGGTACGGTATCCGTGTCAGCTAAATTCCGAATCTATGATATGACCATGCATGACAGTTTTTATTCATTGAGGTAGTTTTTAATAACTTCCTTTTCTATGAAAAAGGAGCTTTTGAAACTAAATTTTTCTTCATTTTTCTTTCTTAAGAAATTAAACAACACTTCAACATTCGCTGCCGGCGTACGAATATATCGTTTCTAAACATCAGCCTAAATCAAGCAGTTTTCACGTGTCTTACCAACTGCATAACTCTTCCGACAATTGTGCCAGAGAGCTGTTCAAGCCCTCAAAAGATTCGACAAGTCTTCGAATCTGCAAAGAAACACAAATTTTGGTTTTGGGTTTCGTTTTTTTTATGAGTGACGTCATAAGTGAAGTAGGTTTTTGTCCATTTTGGCTCATGCTACCTGGCCTAGGGCCCAACCGCTAGACGGAAGTATTTCGCTCAAGTTTTCATTGGAAACTAAGCTAGAACCCCAGTCTTTTGAGCCTTTGATCAACTTTCTAACGTTTCTGGTTCAACAGGTATGGCCTAAAAACAACAAATTAATTATTCATTATCTAATTATGGGATTAATTAATTATTTTATTGATTTTAGGTCATAACTTTTGAACCCGAAACACCCAGCAAGTAATCCAAAGTCTGTGTTGATTGTATTTGGTTCTTTTTCCAAGTTTTCCATCTTGTTAGATGAAGTGTAAAAATAACTTTATCTGTGACGCCAGCTGCTTATCTCAACCCCGTCAGTTTGAACGTTTTCAAATAGCGCGCTCATTCGGCACTTGTAAAATTAAAAAAGCAATCAAGATATCATTGAACGAAAAGCTGGTTTAACCAACCTTTAATTTGACATAATGGGCGACTCAACAGTAAACAGTATTAAAAAACAACTGTTAAAATACAAGAAAACTTATTGTAGTGTAGAGATAAATACACATAGTTTTGAATTATCATTTTCTGACATCTTGATACAAACGAAATCACAGTCATCAGTCGTTTGGTGTGAAAATGTTCAGATTGTTCAAATTGGATCATTTCTTAATAATACTTTCATTTGGCAGCAATATCGTCGACAGCACCAAACTTCTCGTCGAATTACTGATCAAAACGACCCGACCCTTAGTGGAGTCAGTCCCGTCACCACAGAAGGACTTTGTTGGGCTTAGTCCCCCACAAAAGCTCCAATCCCCCAAATTCAAACATGAAACACTATAAATCAGTGGAGATTTTGTCAAATTTTAGAATGTCAAGCTCCCCTGCACCAACGTAAAGCCCCCTATTGAAGACTTCCTGGCGACGGTTCTGAGTGGGTCGCAAGTACTGGCGCTTAGATGAACGGCAACTCCATAGTTTTCAAAGGCGGGAAACTCAGGTGGGATTGTTCAAAATTTGGGAAAGTAGAAATAAACCAGGCTGCGAAATTTAAGGTTGTCGTCATGCTCACGTTTCCTTGTTAACAAATGTGAAAAAAGTCTCTCTTTCTCTAGCGAAAAAGTCTATCTGAAGTGTGGTAAATCTTTGGAAGTAACTGCAGGGTTGTACGCACTGACTGTAGCATGATAATTGTGGAATCAGAAGCACAATCGACAAATATCTGAGCTTAGGGTACTGAAAACATGACGCCAAACTTATAAAATATGCAGAACTACTACAATGTATATCTACTACCAACGACACGGTTGCTTCTTTTTCTAAAAGCCCTTATACACGAGAACATTTGCGGAAAGTTCTTATCCAAAGCAATTGCCAGTACAGACAATGTAACTGCACAACATAAGAATTGTCCTTCCAGCGGCATCGACGTTCGCCCGGGCAGAGATTTGTTTAGGGCAAGGCTGCCCAACCCGCGGCCCGCGAGGTTGTTATAAGTGGCCCGCGACATAATACGTTCGTAAGCAGACTTTTTCGCGTTGGAGAGTTTCCTTGCTACATTTGGCACGACCCAGCTGAGATTCGAACCAGGTCGAACTACGACCTACAAAACATGAAGCGAGCGCTCTAACCACTAGGCTACACGTCCTACATCTTTTAGACCTGCATTATATGACGGAAATCTCATTTCGCAACTTTACCTTTTGTGATGCACTGCTTCAGATGATTGCAGCTATGAGGTCTTTATTGGTCGACCAGTGTCAAGTGAAATGTCTGACTTGCGAAACTGCTGACTTCACGCCATCTGCGCATGCGCAGAGTGATATTCCAGGTTGCGCATTTCGCAAGCGGTGGCTGTTCGCTGAGATATCAAATATGCTTTGAATCAATGGTTTAGGGTTAGGGGTTAGAGTTTAGAAAACTAATTGACGTCTAAGACCAATGAAATATTTTTCAATGGTTATTTATTCCCTAACTGTCGCTTATTGTGGACTATCTGACGTCTAACCAAAAGTTTTATTTTGGCAATAGACATCGAAAACTTCATCGCCGAAGTTTATTCATTTACTTTGAGAAACGAAATAGTTGACATACAATAATAAATAGATCATAAATTTTGCAGAGGTCAGAAATTTCGCTTGACCGGCCAGGAGAAAGCACTCACTAGGTCAGGAACTTCGCAAAAGTCAGAAATTTCCCTTTACACTGGCTCTGGCTCTATGCAACGTTTTTACATTGATTGGGCACGGATAGCTGCGTTGCGCATACAGTACTTTCTGCAGTATTCACTGAGATTTCCAGAGCCGATCTGGTCTACGCTGATCGATGATGTCCAGCGTACTCTTATAAATTCATGGATTTTTTGATCTGCCCTACATTATTCAGACCGTGTCAACAGCGAACTGAGTGATTTTCTCGGCAAAGCAACTCCAATCAGCCCGATCCAAATCTGCTATGGCGTTATACTATACTTGTTGGAGGTGGGGTACTTGTATGCTGAGGCAACCCTGGGCTTCAGGCGACGGGAATCAATGAGAGGTTAATTTGTGCCTGCCGTGAAGATTTTTCTTTTAGCTTAGTTATCCAACTGAAAGCCAGGTACAAATACGAGCATTGTTCACGAAAGAAAAGGGGATGCGATGATATCCTGCGCGTGTTTCCATCTGGGCTACACCAAGACCATTGATGAATCCTCTTCGTCGGGAATCAGTTATCAACAGTCTAGATCGTTGAGACTGCATGGTTGAAGGCGATGCTGGCTATTAACCTTGATAACTGGGTCCACTATGACAGACACAATTTGTACTCTGCGGGACTGTTACATTAGCATCGATTGGGATGACGGTGACGTCGTGCAGTGGAGCACTTTTTAAGAGCTCATGAAACTGATCAAAGGCGGCATCTCTGACAGTCTTCAGAGACATCAGTGGGTACATAGGCTACGATGACTTGACGATGGCTTGCCGTGCCGATAGACGAAACGGGCTGTCAATAAACGATCACTAATGGGCCCCCGAGTGATACGCGTGTTGTTGTTGCGGAGATGCAGAGCAATATCGACTACATAGAGACCTCGGCCATCTGCAGGATCACTCCATAGTCCATATAAAGTTATGGTCGGCATCGGAGAACACTCTTTCTCCATCTGGATTCGCGCATGCCAGTTATTGGTGTGTTGCAACGTGATAGCGAGAGGAGCGTCGCCGATCCCTAGAGCAATAAGGATTGGGTATTCCACTCAGCAATAGGCATGTTATGTTTCAGGTTGAATGGAATTGGTCCACACCCGTTTGGAGTTGGGGAGCGGCAGGCAGTCTTTCTTCGTAAGTCGGTCAGGGTCAGGGGATTTCTGATTAGTTTCGTAATAAGTTAAAACTTCTCGGGGGTGCGTTGTTAGCCCTCCGCTTGAAATGACGACTGGTGGGTCTGCCACCTAGGCACGCCTCATGCCTGTTTCCACATATACCACTGGCGGTTGGTCATATCCGCAGCAAATTTAGTGGAAGTGAGGCTGTGGACACCTTTGTGTAGAAGAGGCCAAGTGCAAGCGACCTGTCCTGATAGCAGGAGTTCCCGCGGCGATCACAATATCTGTAGGGGAGAGGCTATTTAAGTCGATTCACTTCTTCTAAAAGGCCCCCCGGCATAACTTGACAAAAAACTGCCTTCAATCCATTTTGAAATGATATTTGTACCGTTTGTTTTTCGCTCACTGCAGCTTACAGTTGAAAACAGTCCATCTAGAAATACAGTAATGCCTTCATTCTGCTCTCTCTTTTCTTCAGAACATCTGTATGCAATTGCGGTTGGCTATCCGACAAATCATCCCGATATCCCATGGCTGAAGCTCACAGCGACTGTGGCAATCGAGCAACGGTGTTTTTTTGCAGTCGGAGGCTTACATGGGATGCATTTTGTTACATGGGTAAGCAACGACTTTGCTTCAGGGATGTATTGTGACTCAAGCTTGTCTATAGAATTTGGGATGGGACAGTGACACAGTGGACTTGAAATTTATCCCATGTCCCATCGTAAGTAGATTTAATTATCTTCTTCATCACTTGAGCGAGTTTTTTCAATCCACTGCTAGACCGCACTAGATCTCGGGGTGTCGCATAGAAATAGTTTTCCGAAGTTGTGTTTCATTCTCACATGCTTGCAGCACATGAGTATTAGACGCAGAGGCTCAGTGCCATGGCATAGTGATCCGAGGTCACTAAAATAATTTTTCGAACCATGTTCTAGGTGACAACTAATAAAAGGCCACCCAAGTTTCATTGGCCTCAGCTTGACTGTTTGGTTTGCCTTACCCACGACTCCGTAAAGTTTAGGCATCTGAAATGCAAATGGTATAACGTACTTGGTGATACTCTGGTTTTATGGGAATCCCGTGGGATAAGAAGGTCACAAGATGCCCTGGGAACGGGCGGGACAGAAAAAAGCGTTCCACGGACAAGCTTGATGTGACTTTTAAGCAGCGTCTTTTGTGATCAGAGAAAGTTTTGAAAATATTTAGCAGTATTTAGATCATCCTCGGACGAAATCCTGCTGGTGGTGTAACAAACATGCAACAGACGTTTCAAAAACACGAACATTTGCTAAAATAGAAATTAAGGCTTCGCCAGTTTAGCTTTTTTCATATATTGTAATGAATGAACATCTTCACATCTTGACCATTCAATGTATAAAGATGGTTGTTTTTGCAAGAATTGAGGTAATTTGTACCCCATAAGCAACGTCAAAAGGTAGAAGTTGTGTTTTATTTTGGGGTACTTTCTTCCAAAAACAACCCTTTTTTTAGTGATATGTTTGGATATAAGTGATCTTGTGGATAGAGCGGGCTACTAAAAGTGGTAGGCTGGGTTCGATTCCCGGTCGGGTCATACGAAGGACTTGAAAACGGCCTCGTGCTCGGCATTGATGGATAGGTGCCAGGGAGAGCTTCACGCACGGTGTTGCCATTGGTTCCCACCAATCCAGCACTGACTATGAAAGTAACTGCGTGGCCTTGAAGCAGAATAAGTGGAGATGGGCGACTGCAGACCACTCATGACACTCCGAAGGGAGTACAAACGAACGGGTATAATGATACTTTACCACATTTTGGTGCCAGCGTGTGTTTTGAAAGTGTTCATATCGAAAAGGTGATAGCTCGGTTGCTAAAATAAATATAATAAAATAAATATGAACTGGGCGGCAAAACCGCCGGGCAGTTGTAAAAATTTGCCGCCCAGTATTACCGATTTTTAGCCTCTGGGCGGCACTCAATTTTTGCATTGCCCTTCAGAACTTTACTAAATATTGTGGTTATACCTAAAAACGTGTGTAACCTACTTGTGTTAGTCTAGAAGTCACGTGTTCCTTCAAACTGAAACCGACACTTTGACATTACATGTTTGGTGATGTAAGAAAGAGCATTGGCTGCCTTCTGTTAGTAGCTTCGATTATTATCGGATCACGTCAAATTAAGGAAAAGGCCAGCGATGCTGACAGTTTGAATGTTCAGGGAGTAGTCGGTAGAAAGGTGCATTTGTTTCAGTCCTCGAGCGTAAGATTTCTCACAAGCAGCTAAAATAAAACGGCGATGGTGATTTTTGTTGAAAGGTACCACGATTAAATTGTAGTAGCAGTCTGGAACCAATGTTGGCACTTTCAGACTGCCACTACAAATTAAACTAGGCAATCACTCATTCTCAGTGATGCTACTGGCCCCAGTCATTTCAACAGCAAATTTCAGGTATAAACATTGAACAAAGACACAAGGCTGTGTCTTGTTTTTTCAAAACTTTCTTTATATAACTTCCACTTTCAGAAAAGGACATGATTTTGCTTGATTTTAATACTAAACTACAACATAGGTAACATCAAGCATAGGCGTAGCCAGGGGGTCCCAGGGGGCCATGCCCCCAATTTTTAGCATATATAGTCATTTTGTGCTGTGCGAGGCGGTATCCCAAACAAAATAGTCTTATTCACCTTAAATCAAGCATTTTGCCCCCAAAATTTTGGGCTAGCTACGTTACTGAGTCTGGAAGTTCGTTTTCCAAACTGTTTGTCATAAAAGAGAACTCTTACCCTCAATGAATCATTCTACTTTTGAAACTGTGACCAACAGTTTCACATTACAAGTTTGGTGATGCAAACAAGAGCATTGTCTGTCTTCAGTAATTAGCTTCGATATCTTGCAGAACATATGAGAACTGGAGGCACAAGCGTTAACGCCTTTTTCTGCCACTCATTTGAACTACGCGCATTTATTTGTTATGCCATTTGTTACGCGTCTCATGTCCGAATTCCATTTTGGGTCGAAACTTGGTAGCTGAAATTCTGAAAAGGAGAGCGTTGAGGAGTCGCGCAAATATAGATTTGAGCCAGGGGATGAACCTACAGTAGTTGAAACGGGCCCACTGGCCACTGTACGGGCCAACGCTCAGAAAAAATCTTGAGAAATGATGGTGAATCCGGATGCTAAGCCCGAAACTACTCCAAAAATCGCAAAAAGACAACCTACTGAAAACCAAAATGATACTAAAACCGAGATATAAGCTAAGTAGGGGCCCTGTTTTTACATTTAGCTTACCAGGGGCCAATTCGCCACTCTGCGCCCCTCTGCCCCCGAGTTACCCCACGGGCTTTGAGGAATACGATGAAAACGCAGCAGGCTTGTTCATTGCACAAGTAGCGAGACAGTTTGGAATAAGCGACTCAGTCACTGCCCAGTCTTATATGAGTTGCCAAAGAAGTCGGGGAGGAAATCAGTACTCAACAAGTTTGCTCAGTGCTGTTTGATTTTTTGTCTTAACAACATGAGTCCAGAACGAGCTGTCCAGGTAAAAACCAACCGGGGTGTTCGCGGCATGGTTGCGGAGACAAGGTCGCAAGGAGCCAGAGGTTTTTGGGTGGAGTCCATTCCAAACAGTGAGTAGGAGTCGGAGTCGGATTTTTTGTCCGACTCCGGAATTCGAATGGATCAATTTTTGCATCACATTCCTAAGTTGGAATACCTGTTGAAATGGTACATTTTCTTTCGAAACGTTTGTTGAAACAAAGAATTTTGCTGTGTTTTCCACTCATTGCTAATTGCTACAAAATTGTTGACAGCCATAATTCATTCACTTTAGCCTATGTTAAGGAGTCGGAAATTATTGAAAGGTCGAAGTCGAAAATTGGAAAGGTCGGACATTTTACCTTCGACTCCGCAACCCTGGTCCGCGGGACATGCTTCTACAGTATTTCGGAATGACAAAAACTAGTGAAATTGACAAATGACGTTTTGTAGAAATCTGCCTTGCCGCCATACACGTTGTCAGTAGTTAGGAAATTGTCATGAAAGTAGCCTATAGGAAAATCGTGCCACTTTTGATGATTTGTTTCCTCCCAGTTGGACGAATATGCAACCTCGTTTGGTCATCCGACTCATCACCAGCAGTACTGCAGTTTTCCCAACCAACTAAAATTCCTGATTACGCTCGTGATTGCCACCCAGTGAAAATTTCTTACTTTAGGCTATGCTCGGTTGGGCGGCAATAGTTCAATGATGGAGCGTCTGCCTCTCATTTGTAAGGTTGGGTGTTCGACCCACGGCAGCTGAGTGCATCACTGCGATCGTTCCATGGCAAGAACATTCACCTCAACTGCAGCGCAAAGAGGGAATTTTCAGGCTTCGGCCTGCCGCCAAATGCCGTCCCCCAAAATCAAATTTTAAACAACGAAAATGTAATATTTGCAAACTGACAAAAAGATGTTCTGTTTGTTTGCACTACAAGCCTGGGTACAGGAATATGTTTGGTCATTTTACAATTTAGAACCATCGCAATTAACTGCAGTTTGTAGATGCTCTTTCAATTGAATCAAAACGCAAACCGTATGACAAGTTCGGTGAAAAATCGTCTTCTCAGTTTTCATGCAATCATCAGATGTACTGATTTTTACTACACATCTTCCAATTTACTTTTCAAAACATTTCCAAATACAAATTATCAAAGCAACTGTACGTATTTTTGCGTGCAATTCATTCAAATTTGGCAAAAAAGCTGCGGACTGACGATTTCCAGAACGCGCCTTAAGCTGTTTATGCACAGCACCACAATTTATATCATAAGTTTTTTGAAAATTCCTGAGGCTTTCTCCTTCGATTGACATTCTTGTTCTTTTCTTGTTCCTTTATGTAAATCAGTCGATTGACGCAATGAAAGTAAGACCGTAGGGGCGTACAGCTACAAACTGAAAATGCTGCTGTTGTTCACCAATGCTTTTTTCAGGACCCGTCGAAGGTTGTAGCAGGCCTCTTGGCATGGAAGGTGAAGGTATTAGCGATAATCAATTATCAGCAACGTCGGTTTTTGAAAATTCCGAGAACGAAAGGTGGGAAGCTCACTTGGCGCGACTCAACAGGGAAGGCCCCGTTACCGGATGGACGCCCAAAAGTGACGAACAAAAACAGTACATTGAGGTGAGCTCGAAGAAATGTCATGCATCGTGCTGCTGCTTTTTGCTTTTATGTTTACTTCGTTGACAAGCACTTCGTTCAGCATTTTTTACCAGAAAATTTAAAATGCAAGATTCGAATTCTGTCTGACGAATGAATTGAAAGGATATTTTTAAAGCTATTGCAGCTTTACTGAGATCCACAAGGTTTCTTATTTGAAAAAAAGCCAATACTTTCGAATATAATCTTCTTGAGCTCTGATGTTTTGCGAAAGAAAGAGAATCAATTACCAAGTTGTTTTGGTGAATTTTGTTTTCATACAGACAAAAATGAAAACAGCAAAGCATAAACAGGAAAGAAAAGCACTGCTTTCCTGAATTGGTTTAATTGTTTTCAGCAAAAAGTATACAAAAACGATGTAAACGAAGCATATTTTTCACTTGCGCTACGCTAGAACAACGCCATGAATTTTTTTGCTAGTGGAGGTATGAACATTAGATTGGCGCTCAATACACAGCCTTCTTCAAGCTCATCGATATTTCAAGAGTTAAAACTGTTTCACTCCTCCTGCTTGTTTAAACCTTTTTTATTGTGATTTTTAGCTTGTATGGGTTGGATGGTTCTGCTGTCTCCTTTTAAAAATTATAGGTGTGTAATATCCACCTGCTTCCTAGCGTTCCAGCTGCGTAAACGTATGCATGCAAATGTTTGAAGTATTCTCAATAACTCAACTTACACTGCCAAAATCACTTGAACATACTGGTATCGTCAGTATTGCTTTGACTGTCAGGTGTTTGTGGGAAAGAAACGGTTGCTCAAAATAGTGGTTTCCTATTCGCAGCAGTGATGCATTTCCTGCTGAAAAAGCCAATGCTTAAATTGTTTTATGCGGAAACTTTAATTTGCAGGTTGACCTTGGCGAGTCAAAAGCCGTAACCGCAATAATGACTCAAGAAGCGCGTAGACGCAGTAGTAACCAATATCTTACGCAATTCTCTGTATCGTACAGCAAAGATGGTCTCGAGTGGATCAATTATAGCATCAACGGAAACGTGAAGGTAAGGTCTGACTTCTATCCAATTTCAGGAAAAATTCCATCACATTTAATTTGTATCGAGGCTCGTTCAGCCTCAACTCAACAAAAAATTTGGTCAGATTGTGAGTTGTAACTCTAGAGAGAAATGTACTATTCCCCTTTATATTAGATGTCAGTAGTTGATCGAGCGTAACTTTCGCGGTTCACACTGTACGTCAAAAAATTAGATATATCTTGAAATTACATTTCCACAAGTATTTGAACCTAAACAATGTGCAGTCGTTTAATTAATTTATTGAACAAAGTTTTAGTTTCTAGGAAAATTCCCAAATTGGAACTGACTAATTCCATCGCTTGATATCAGGAGCCCAGATTTGCTCAGTTTATGTAGGCCTACATCAGTTGAGTTGATCTTACTGCACTGGCACAAACATTATTTAAAGTTTCATGCAAATTAAAGTTAAAGCGTTGAGATGCCGAAGAAAACCTGTTAACTAAGTTCTCTTGTCAAGCACTCCTCGACAGTTTCATAATTTTCTTATAATGATTTAGAGTTTTGGCCACATTGTTGGTGGATTTAGAATCTTGATAGGGTTGTATTTTAATGGGTTGCAGTCTGCTAGACGATCAACGCAGTTGCGCAGGAGGGCTGGTTCGCAACCGGAATTTATCGTAGTTTTGCCCAGTTCCGCAAAGAACTGAATATGACAGAGTAAGTGTAAATACAGCTAAAGTGAAATTCCGTCTGGGTTTCCACAAGCCTTTCGCGTCCAAGCAGAAAATTTTTTGCTCTGCAGCAGTTCGTATTGGAGTTCCAAGAAAATCCATTTTCCATTTTCCGTAAATGCTAGGCATTTGAGAGATCATGTGAAATGTGTTGCAGAAATCTTCAAAAGTAACCGGCCTGTTGGTTGATGTTGGAGAAAGCCACTTGGGGCATGGTCGCTGCAAAACAAAACCACCGCGGCGACAGCAGCAACAAAAATCGTCAGAAACAAGAAGCAGTCAGTTCAATCACACAAAACACTCCAGATTCTAGAGATTCTAGACTCTAGAATCTACAATTTATACTTCACGTACAGTAGCCTATACACATTTCAAACCAAAACTAATTGCAAATCGCACATAAGCAGAAATCAGCATGCGTCTCAAAGTTTTGAAGCTCAAACTCTAGCCATCACACAGTACCATGCAGTCAATCACCGTATACACTAATAAAACTGTCTTTCAACTGCTTTTTGAATGCAGACGGTGAAATGTCATCCAGGCAGTGATGGGATTCGACCGGTTCGCAAGAACCTGTTCTTGGAATTTGTTTCATCCCGAAAACCGGTTTTAGGCTTAAGTCAAGAGTTCTCAATCTTTCCCCATGCATTTTCCTTATTATTACATTTGAATTGTCATTAAGCATACAGTGTCTGCTTAATTTTAATTATGATTTAACCATTATCTGGACTTTCTTTAAAGTTGGAAAAATAACTAAAATCAATAATTTCTCTTGCTAGACTATGCCAGTTGGCAACACAAAGATCAACCTTTGAACTTAAATCAGGCCAACCAGCAAGGTGTGCCTCTGGAGACTGTGACAATGAGAGAACTTGTTTTTACTGAGTCCTGGAGTGAGAGAACCTGTTGTTATAAGTTTTTAATCCCAACGCTGCATATAGGTAAGGATCAATAGAGTCCGAGATTTTTGGGCCAAGATGTTTCAGAGACCTTTTTCCTCTGGTTGTTGAAACCAGTTTCCAAAGCTATCGATCTCCTGTGGCACCACGGGTTGCATAAGAGTGATCTGACTTACGGAAGTAAAGAATTGGTCGAAATTAACAGGAAGTATACTGTTGCAGTTGACTGCATCGCCTTGAACTATGCCGCCACATCACTTCCCTCTCCATTAACTTGAAGTCCTATCACTTTTATCATCCATACTTTAACTCTCACTTTACAAGTTCGACCCTTGCCCTTTGGTTCAAGACGATCTTCAATGGAGGATGTTACTGAGAGGGGCATATGGCCTTTCTCTCAGGTCCCTTATCGGGCGTCATTTGTTGCAGTTGACTGCATCGCCTTGAACTACTGAGGCAAGCACAAGAGAAAGATGGCAATCCGGGGCATTAACTAACAGGAAAGCAACCAACAGCAATAGAGCTCCCTCGACGAGTTCACTCTACTACTACTACGAGGTTGCACTATCATTATATTGGGATAAGTGAACTACGATAATTCGCTTGTGGTGACTATCACAGTGACTTGCTACTCATGGGCACCATCTAGCGGTGACCATTTATTTACATGTGGCGCCATCTCCAGGCCGCCACAATAGCCCACCAAAAATTATGCATAAATTTGCCTATTTCAAGAGTGTGTACGGTGTATTGTTAATTTTAACAAGGTTTAACTTATTGCACAGTGGAGAGACTAGCAACTTGAAAGAACTATAGATCATTGCTCTTATTACTTTTTCATCAAAACGTTTAGCCGGTTTAAAGGAGTTTTTCCAGTTTCAACTTGGCCACCACTTGCATATTGGAGATGACTATACATTAAACTGTAGGTTATGTATGTGGTCTGACCAAGGAAGATCAGTGATAAGTTGGAAAGGTTTGCAACACAGCGTCAATTTAGAAACACTGCTTATTTAGAACCATCGCTTATTTAGCACCATCCAAGAATGTGATTGCTTTTCCCGGGTGTACATTGCAAGTAAGTAAATAATTGCAGGCAAAAGTTCTGAAATGTTGAAATCGTCCGGTACTTTTGAGCAACCCACAGTTGACATATTTTGATTTAACTTCAAATACCTTCGCTTAAGTCACAGAAACTAAAAAATTTCTGAAGCATATTCTGCATGTGCTACTGCATGTCATTCATTGTAAATGTGTAGATGTTTAGCTTTGACATTTCGAGTAGATCCAGCTGCGATGATCACGTTTGTTGTGAACTCTGACTCGTGACAGAGTAGAAATCACCACAGTGCAGAATATAAAAAAGCCCATTCCTCTACGTCAGTGATTCTCAACGTGGTTCTTACTGGTCCAGATGGACCACCGGTGGTTCACATGGAACTTCTAGTGGTCCACAGATGGTTCCACAAATCCTTGATAAAACGTTACTGAAAATCGTAACCTTTACTGTACAATAAATTATTTAGGACCACTTTTACAGTTGGTTCTTGCATTTGCAGTTTTATCAATGTCACGTAGTTTATCGATTATTATATTATTAAGGGACTAGGACTAAGATTGAACATTACCTTGAGTTCGCTGACCTATCTGCTGTACAGTTTTGACTAGTTGTTCATGAATATCTGTATAGCCAAGTGGTCGGTCGGATATTTTTTTGAAAAAGACGGCCCACCGGCCAGAAATATTTGAGAACCACTGCTCTAAATGGAGGTCACGAAAGTTAACATACTGGCACTGCTTGGTGTGAAAGTCACGTGAAGTGTTCTTGTACCAACGGGCATCAACAAATACATCATAACGCGCACGAAATTGAAAATGCGATTATTGCATAAAGGAGCAGGTGACCTCTCTGGGCTTTTTTGACTGTTGCTTGTAAAGTGGGCTTTAAACGTGTGATCAGCTGTTTTCATTGGCGTCTTCGCCTTCTACCTTCTGAAAAATCAAGACTGGCTTGAAATGATAGTTGAAAAACCGTTAATTTAGATTTCGTGTACGGCTTACTTCAGCTCTCTTATTTTACTTGAAGTAGGCGAATTGAGATGTCACAATTTTAGTTGCTGAACGTTTCAGCAAAAAAGTTTAGTTACAGGCTGAAACCATGCATTAGTGAATTTTAAATTTTGCATAAGTCAGTACAACTTCAGTTTGCGCCTCCTGGAAAAAATTATCTGGGCGCCCATGAAGCATCGTAATCAATGTTTGATGGTATTATAAGACAAGAAGTGGAGCATCGTAGCTTTTCGGATCTGAGCCGAACTCAAAACCGAAGGAAATCTCCAACATCTAGTTGATACTTATGAAAATTCAGAGGACTAGAGCTGCAATAGGTTACTTTAAGATTACGAAGGGACTTTGCGAAAATATGAGTAGAATAAGCTTAGATTTACACAACCTTTATTTTTTCAATATTATAGCGTGGTAAAACTAGTTTCTTTCACAAAGTCAAGTTCATTTCGGAAACTTGTTGATACGGAGCATGCAGGGAAAAACTCGGATGGTTTCCAACAACACATGTTTTTTTACTGTAAGTACAAGCATGGCTAGTAATTAATTGCGATACTCCTCTAGTTCGGGGCCGGGGTCCCCAGTGAGAAACCTGGGGGTCCCCAGCAGAAATGCTATATATATAAAGTGCAGGCATGGACAACATTTTCGCTATTGCCAGCCGCATTACGTTTAGTTTTATGAATTACGGCCTCCAGTGAGTTCAAGATATCCTTTTACATTGCTTCTACTTCCATAGACTGAGCTCAGCCTGTTTCCACACGTCTGTCTGGCGGTCTTTTAACTACGTATCCTCATACAGTAGACAAAAAGTTTTCATAAATGCACGGTCACCATTTTTTATACCTCAAGTAACATGTGCACGGCCGCATTGATTTTTATCGAAAGCCGCATGCGCCCGTACGATCGCAGGTTGTGCACCCCTGCCAATGTGTTTTCTTTTATCCCTCAAGTGCACAAAAAGCAACGGCCAGTACTTTGACTAACAACGTAATGCCAACGACGATTCTCCAAGGTAATGTCTTTAGGTATAGGTATCCTCGGACTTAGAAAGGTAAAGAACCGCCGGGAGTCTCACTAATCATAATTACGGATTTGACATTGGAAAAACTGGCACTCAATCTAATCTCTTAACCGGAATTTGTAAAAACTATATTTATCTCGTGGAAGACAATTTTGTATAAACTTAAGGTGATGTCAGTCAAGTACTATATTATGACGTTGTACTCAATTCCAGGCATTACCTATTTGTATCAGTCAGTATTAGCCTTCGTTTAACTTTATGGCAATCTGGAAAGTACCGAAGTGAAACATTTTCTAAAATTACTCGATTCCAGTCATTATCCATTTGAATCGGTCCGCATTTCCTATGGTTTATGATAATCAAGAGAAAACCGAAATAAAATGATTTCTGAAATCAACGAAGGGTATTTTGTTGGAGAGGTAACTAAAGCTGTTGCAAAGATCTTGAAAAGCTCAATTTTTTCTTTCAATTGCGATTACACGCAAAAGTAGGTGCGCTTGCATAAGAGGATCTACAACTGCACGGTCCCAAACCTGAAACTGGTCTTGGGCCTTACGCATCATTGAACCGACAGTGCTCCAGTGATAGAAGTGAGTAGTATAGTTTGTGGTTGCTAGGCCCCGTTAGGGACTTTGATAGGTGGCGAACCTGTACTGTCATCACCCGGGCTGTCAGCATGTGGGTACAAACTTGCACTCCCTCGGATGGGATCAGCGCGGCGACCCTTCAGAAACCTTACAAGCCTTGACTTGTCATCCAGCAGTTGTGATTTTGTCGTACTGTCAGGCATGTTATGAGGCTGTCATT
>JGI24159J19872_10004107_pt1 | contig 18457 bp, 12 predicted proteins | sample Ectturendosymbi4_FD_19872 | JGI IMG/M metagenome (IMG submission 19872) | reverse complement strand
CGTCAATAAACTGTGACTGATTTACTTGCCGCCATCTTTGTGGCCTTTAACTATGAAAAATAGATACGATTGCAAGTTTTAATCGTCGCAGAAGAATGAAAGCAGATTGCAAGCAGATTCCTCAGAAGCTTGCCGCAAGGCGAAAGTTTGCTTACTGTGTTTGAAATGAATTTCAGAAAGATCTGGAAAAGCAGCGAAGGCAGCAAAAAATGCAAGGTTCTTCCATGCTCGTCTCGACTGAGCAGCCCCGCGTGAGATCAGGAGGAAAATCGAGACCCTCGACTGCTTCAAGACGAGACGAGTCGTTGCCGCTCGTTGAAAGCCAGAATACCAATAACAAATATCACCACGGTGAGTGCGCTTTCGTGGTTGCCTGGCTTGAAGCTTCATGATAGTAGGAGAGATCAGGGGCGTACCGAGGTGGGGCAAGGGGTGCACAATGCAATGGGCGCTGAAAAATTCCAACAATATCGCAAGTACTTTCTTCAATACAGTACATTTGCTCCCAAGGGGCGCCAAACTTTCTCGTTTCTTGCCTCGGGCGCCATCTAACCTCGGTACCAGTGTTCCCTCTAACGTACGCAATTGCGCACCACCACCACCAGACCATTTGCGCAGTGGGATCTCATTCTCGCGCACTTGCAACATTCCAAATTTAATGTCGTGTATCGGGGTTTTTTAAGGAAAGTGTTAGGTACCTGGTATTGACCTGTAGGGACCCGATTTCTCTGATTCTAAGGACCCGATTTTCTCTGTATCTAGGGACCCGATGATGATTTTCTCTGATTCTAAGGACCCGATTTTAAATTCTAGGGATCCGAATCGGGCCCCTAAAACAACTTCAAAAAAACTGGCGTATATATATGTTGCTTAGCCCTTTTACCGCTTGAAACGCTTCATTGGTTGGGCGGTTGCGCAATCGGATGCACACTAAAACAAACAATTGCTCAGAGTATAATTTTCTTAGAGGAAAAACTGCTCGGCACGCCCCTGGGAGAGACGCATTCGCCGTAGCACGTTTGTGCTTCGTATTTGAATTTACATCAGCTGTCTATTATTTGTTTTGCACAGCTACGTATGATAATCCGGTGTTGGAGAAAGACGAAAGCAACGTCACAACAATCAAAGTCATGCCAAGCAACAATCCCGTATCTTCCGTAGAAAGCCAGCAGCCGCCCTCTTATTTATCGCAAGGATCCCTTTCAAGTTCCGACGAGACCGCCGTGGACGCCTTGCCGCCGCGCAAATCAGACACGGTGCGGAAAATGGAGAAAAGAGGTAGAGCCTTGCGAACGACTGCAGGCGTTAGAGAGTTGGATATTTCTCGGAGGGCAATATATCATGAAAATGCGCTAATTTTCCCTTGTATTGTGGGAGTTTTCAATAAGAACGCAAGTTTAGCGACAAGGAATTTGCGTGTGTAGGCATGATTACCGTGGGATTTGGAGCAGCAGTTGCAATCATTGCCGGTAAGCACCATGCCAACGCCTAAAATCAATCTTTTAAAAAAAAATTTGCGGACCCTTAAACAAATTGTTTGCCTTGTTGGTCGGTTTCGCGTCTATTCTGTCACTTGATGCTGCAACTTCGCTTGCAGTATTCCGTCTACTCGGAACTCCTCATGCTTGACATGAACTTTCTCACGAAACTATTAACAGCCGATTTATCGTAACAAGAAAAGTAAATGTTTAGGTCGCATTCTTCGGTGCGGTCCTACCTAACTCGGCTTTTTAGGCTTTCATTCACCGCGCAAGCTCAAATCAGTGACTCGTTCAAAGGCTGATGTTTTGGATGATATTATTTAAAGTACGGGTTCCTTAATAGTTAGCGCTTTGTTCCATTGTTCTTTCTCAATTGCTTCCTTTATCGTTTCCTCTTTGTGCAGCCAATATGAGCAATGCTTGTGGGCTTCCAAGTTTCTGGTTCCTTAGTGGTATCTAGCAATGTAGTCATTTTTGTTGCTGGGATTTGAACAATTGGGTTATACTGTATTAAGAGTGGTTGTTTTTTTTCAAAATTTTCGGACGCCAGCATATCATTACGTATCGCATCTGACGTTCTCAAGTGCTAGCAAACTGTTTGCTCTTCAGCCAAAGAACTATAATGAGACCGTTCGGTTCGGAGATCAGTCCCGCAAGAAAAGCGTCGAACGTGAAAAAAAANTTCTGGTTAGCATATTTTTGTCAAAAAAAGAAAAAAAACAATCCATTAATTACTATAATCGGTGTCATCTCAATTGTTAGCACTGATCTTTTGCGACCAACGTGTATTTGACGTTTCCCGCTTACAATTCGTCAAATCAACCACCGTTTCGCATGGATGAGAGATCCTATTCGCTCAGATTTGCATTTTCATTCTTGTGCCGTTTGCTGTTGAAAAATACTAATCTGAGCCTTCCGATACACACTCTGTCGTTTATATAGCAACAATGCTAGTTTAGTGTTCCGCCTTAGGCGGCGAAGTGACGTGTTCTGTCTTTCGTTTGATAACTTCGTCTGAAAAAACGGCGTTGTCTTGTTGCGCTAGTATGAGACGTCCTAGGAAAATCTTTTTAGTGTCATTGAAGCTACCGTGTTAATACAGACGCACATGCGCGTTTGAACTGTAGACTGGCGTTAGAACAGCAAAGCCCTGTAAAAGCATCGATTTGTCCACGCGGTTGGCTTCTCTCAGCATCCAAACCTCTCGCGGCCTGTTGCAAACTCGCGAATAACTGAAAGCCGGGATTGCATAATTTTCTGTGGCAGTGAAATCTGCACATTTGGTTGCTCGAATGTAATCTGTGGTGGAGAGTGGTGTGTGCCTTGTTGAGCACGTTTATCATAGTCAAATTCGTGTTGTGTGCATCTCTGCCAGTGAAGGAATTCAAGCAAAATCATACGCTGAACAAGTTGAACCTTGTTTCGATACGTTGGGTTAGATGTTGCGCTGCTGTGAGTTGCCAGATAACGCTCTGGTGAAACGCTGCGCATGTCCGTGACTCATGTGGCAAGTTGCTTTGCTTCGTTTGCCTGCTTGGCGGTAGAACTGGTAAATGTTGATGAGGAGGTAAGCAATAGAAGTCATCTGAGAGTATTAGAGAGTTTTCAGGAACTGTCGCTGCTCATTTACCCGTATCATAGCACTGAAAATAAAAAGTTTTGCAATAAGAATATTCAGGCAATGTATCCATATTGTTGTGCATGTGAAGATTGCAAACCACGCTTTGATTCATAGCATAAGGTGTATCCTGGCGTATTTTTCCACGTGTAGGTTGCATACGTTTTGCACAGAAAAACGTATGCGGTTATAACTGGCCCTTTTTTGTTTTCATCTTTCCACTTCCAGAGCAACAAATTTTTTCCGCGTTCAGTTCCTGATTCTATCCACAAACGCAAGTCCGTTTTTTCTTGCGACCAGTGATATGCGAATGTTTTTTTTTTAATTTTATTTTTCAGGCATTCCAACAACCGTAGAAAGCGAAGATTCTGAGGATGAATTCGTAGATAGAGGAGAAATGCCTGTTGGTCCAAGACCTCCCACTGCCGGGAGCAAGAGCCGCCATCTTACTGCTTCGCAGAGCTTCGACGTAAGAGCTATGTTTTTATCTATAGCGCCACTTTAGTCATTCGCATTCGATGCTGTGTTATGCTTTTTCGTTGCAACCATACATCAGTCGGTTTTCGGTGTTCTTGTAGTCTTCGATGGCGTGCAGGGGTCAGTGATTTTTGAATAACTCGAAAAATGGTGGCTAAGTCTTGCACGCAGCGCTATATCTGTGCTGAGCAGCGGCATAAGCGCACTTGTGTTTGCTACATTTTTACGCACCTTTTGACAATGCTGCGTTTTGCATTCGCCGTGTCACAGTCGTAGTCATTTAAAAATCAATTTTAGGTGCAAAGTACGCTTCAATGCAGTTAGCCCAGTTCTGTAAATGGCAGCATTTGCAAATATGGTTGAAAGGTTTTCGGTAACCACTATTGGGCCTTAAGTAAACTAGTGTCAAGCGTGAAAATTCATTTCAAGTAAAAGCTGGCTGTGAGTTGCAAGTGATCGTTACTTTCGAAGCGCAGCGTACAGGGCACAGACTGAAACGGACGCTGTCAATTGTTCCCGTGCGTGCATAGTCTAAACTTTAGAGTACATGGCGTGAGGAACCTTTACACAGACCTCCTTAAAACACTCAACAATTTCATCAAGCGCCAGACGAGTATTGTTGACGGTGGATGATATTGCTGGTATGAGTGCCGTCATTCTTCTTTAATAGGATCGATGTGTAATGCTTGCGTTAGTAAGGCCTGACATTTTTTTGTCTCATTGAGACAAAGCACAGTTACCTTGTTCCTACTACTGGTGCGGACAGTGCAGGAATGTGTTATTCTCGAATGATGTGGATTCACCAACGCTCAATTCATTAAGTTTTGCTAATTTCAGCTGTGTCTGTTTCTTTTCCGTATTTCGAAATTTCAACAATGCTACTTTCTTGAAGCAAGCTTTCTTGCATACTTACCATAAAGGTACACGAGAAGCATTACCATTAAGGTACACTTACCATTAAGGATTTTCAAAAAGTTAATCCTTCGTGAAGGCGCATGTTTTTTGTGCCTGCAACGCACATGGAAATGTGCAGTTTTATTTTTTTTTCCCCGAAACACGCCTGGTAAATCTCAATCTCCCAGCTGCAGATATGTGAGAAACATACAGTGAAATGCAAGAAGCAAGTACCGAAATAAAGGTGTGTTCCTATAATCTCTTGGGTGTGTGTGTGTGTGTGCGAACACCCCCCATGTACCCATTCATTTGCTGCAATGCGTAAATCCGGTTTTTGCTGAAGGGCCGAAAGCACGGTTGGCGCTCGAAGCTTCCCCCTGCTGCTTCGGAGTCAAACGAGAGAAATGTCTTTCAAGCGAATCCTCGCGCCTTGTCCCCAACCTCCCCCAGTATTTTGTCACCGCGTTTACCGAACGATCAAGCCAGCCTTCGCTCGCACCCACCGCCCGATTATGACGACGTTTTCATTTCGCCTGATATTATGTCACCGATTCCTCCAGTCGTCGAACAGCTACCTGGCAGTCCGATCGCGCCGTTGCCGCCATCGGAATCTTTTCAGTTGCCTACTGCTGTAAGCAGCGCATGCTGTGCTTGCGTGTGGCCTTAGCTGTTGACACGTGATTGGTTGCTGGTTGGTAGTGCCGCGTGATAACCGATTGCAAATGCAAAAATCCACTTGACAGAGTTCTATGATTGATTCATGATCAGATAAAAAAGCCTTACGTTGCTGGAGGTTATGCAAAAAACTTTGTCTGATTAGCATTCCTTACCTGTTTCCTGGTGCTTCGTAGACCCAATCTTTTTGCGGTTGGCTTTTCATCTGAAAGGAGAAACGCACTTGTGCCTAACGCTAAGTTTTGCATGGTCTTCATTTGTTTGTGGCGTTGACTTCTTTGTGTTAACGTAGCAAACACTGTTTGCTGTGAAAACGACAACAGACGCTTGTCTCGCTTTGGTTGTGCTGCTGTGAAACCAAATTTGGCTGAGAAATAAAGTGAATCAGATATGAGTGAAAAATAACATGGGTACGTTTTTCGAAATTACGCAACCGGAGAGTTACTTGCTTTTTAACATCACTTAGTTCAAATTTTTGTCTGTCCATTTTAATTTTAAAAGGCATCCATTAACGGCACCCTTTGCACATGCGTTGATTCGTGTGGCATAGATACCGCTCCTGCGCTTCTTATCCATCTTTTCTAAGGTCAGATCCGCAATCTGAGGATGCTCGTTTTTGCTTTTGACTGATAGCAACTGCAGTATTCTAGTAAGTTCGGTCGGGTGTCGCGCCAAACAGGACTCTGCGTCTCAAACATCCTTTACAGGGAATCTGGGCACCTTTCTGCTAGAGCAGCTGTCAGGCAATGGCTCCAGTCTTGGGCATGAACTGCCTACAGTTGACGTACAGATCCTTCGCGATGCATAGAATGTTCAGCTTGTGTATGATCGGTTGTTTTTTTGCGATATGCGAGTCTTGTTACGTTTCAGTAACATTCGTCAAGGTTATTTTTGTTTTGTCTGGCTAGCAACAAGCTATATGTAAGCTATGTAGTTAGTACGTGAAGGCGGTTTAAGTTGATATGAATTTGTGTACTTTATTAAATCTTGTGGTTGAAAAAAAACAATGATCATATTCGTAAAATGATTCTTCTTGTTTTTAACGTTACGCTTGTAAATCTTATCCGGAAAAATTTGGCAACAGTCGAATTGAATTTTGAACATTTTTAAATTCTAACTTCAGTCAAGTTTGCCACTATCAACTCGTTTTGTTTAGTGAACTAAAATAGTTTCACGCCAGTTACCCAGGTCTTTTTCACAGTCAGAAATAGTTGGTAGCAGTCATGTTGGTGCGTCTTATTCTCTTTCAATAAATGTCTGTGTCACTTACAGTGGAATTGACGTTTCAGTTTTTGCCGAATGCGTACGGTCGGTATTGCGTTGTACAGACAGTTGAGATCGTGTTTATTTGAGAACACGTTCATTCGAGATGAGACCACGTTCATTCGAGACCGCGTTCATTCGAGACCGCGTTCATTCGAGACCGCCTTTATTCGAGACCGCCTTTATTCGAGACCGCCTTTATTCGAGACCACGTTTATTCGAGACCACGTTTATTCGAGACCACGTTTATTCGAGACCACGTTTATTCGAGACCACGTTTATTCGAGACCACGTTTATTTGAGACCACGTTTATTCGAGACCACATTCATTTGAGACCTGTTCGTGTGAGACCATATTCATTTGAAGCATGGTCGTTTGACACCATGTTCATTTGATACCACATTCATCTGAAACCTCATTAATTTGAAACCACGTTCAATGGAGACCTCATTCGTCTGAGACCTTTTCAGTTGAGACCCGAGGTATCATGAGGTCCTGCTATGTTTCGAAGCACAAGTGCATTGACAATGCAGTGTGAGCCACCTTGCATTCGGAAAGGGTCACTTTGGGAAACTTCAGCTAAAGAGCCACCTGGCGAAACTTCAAGCGTATCTCAAAAAAGGTAAATCGTAAAAATGTGATTCACACAAAGTCAAAACAGCTGTGTTAACGTGGTATAAAATGAAGTCTCAAATGAATGTGGTTTAAAATGAGCACGTCTTCAATGAATAGGTCTCAAATGAAAAAGTCTCAGATCAATGTGGCCTCAAATGAACTAGTCTGTCATGAACAGGTCTTAATTGTCATGAACCAGTGCTTCCAGCATCGTGAAAACTAGCATCAGCCCTAGAAAAAAAAAACGATTGTTTTGTCATAGTGCTACGTTAATAATCTTCACAGCAAATGCGTTGTTATGCGAGCTGGGTACAGGCTTCCTTTCGGGCTTCATTTTACATCAAAATTGAGTGCAAGTTAGATGTTGTAATTAGCTGCACTTGTGAAATAGGCGTATGTTTATCCTTTCGTGCAAACCTTATGCAGAGTGTGTTTGAAAGTAAGCTTGTTTGATGCTCTTGTTGGTGTATTAAACTGTATTTGATAAGCGGAAATGTCGGGTGTTCAGAAACAGAGACAAAGAACGAAGGACAGCGCAAAAGACAGGTCAACTGTGGAGATATTGAATGTAGAGCAGGAAGATCTTCTTGAGGCCGTGAGTGTGCAGAAAGTTGAGCGTGGACAGGCTAGAATGCCAGAACTGCGCGAGAAAAAGGTTTTTGGCAGCGTGCTGAAAGAAAATTGGATCGACCCTGACGGATCGGAAGACGCAGTCTTAAAACAGAGAAATTGCGACGAAATAACTGAAGTAGAAACGCTCACAGGCAGGTATATACCTGTATTGGCGCTTTTGTGTTGTGTAACACTTAAGGTAAGACTGTAACAGGCTTGAAGTAAAATAATGAAGCCAGCTATTGATACAGCGCCAGGAAAATTTTAAGTAGCAGCTAGCCACACACGCTTTTGTGCTGAAGTCCCGTGCTGGCCACACACACTTTATAGCTGCTTTTGTTGGAAATGAAAGGAGTATTATTTAAATAGCTATTAAGCCTATGGGTGTGGCCGAGAAATTGCTAGCCTCTTCCAAGAGCCAAACGTGTGAATATTTTATGAACGTTATTGCTCAAAATTCGGGCCACAATTAGTCACAAATAAAGTTAGCTTATACAGCGGTGTAATGCGCCCGCTCTTACCATCAAAGGTATTCTTTTAAAGCGAAAGATTGGCAGCTGCGTAAACTTTATCCTGATACTATTAACTTAGGAGCCGTATTTCCGATTGATGGAATGTCTATTTCTTAACAACGTACTCCTCCAGCTTATCTGAACTCCGGAACCAGTTATGTTTTCTCCAAAATGTACTACTCAGGTTACGGGACGCAAGCATGAAGTTATTAAAAAGCCATTGGTGTTGCTTCAGCTCTACTTCTGTAACGTACTGATAACCGACGCCGAATTATTCCGCGAAGCTTTTGATGAATCGCTTGTCGACGCGGTACGCCGTGCTTGCTATTTTCAACCCATTGTCCTGAAAACGCTTTGGTTGTAGCTGGTGGTCCCGGCGTTGCTATTCACGAAGCGGACGACGCGGCGTCATGGCTGCGAACATGAATGTGAAGGACTTTATAAACATTTTCTTTCGATGACGGTCACAAATGTTCATCTAGTTTACTTTTACCTGTGGATTGAACTTCGTCGTGTTGTAGAAACAAGCACATGACTCGTACAGTACAAGCTTGGTGCGCTTGCATCGTCGATGCCTGCGTTATGTTGCGCCTCCCACATTTGATTTGGACTCAATGGCAACATATTGGACCGTTCGCATTTTCCCTATCAGAAGAAGGGCGACCTCTAATTTTAATTCAAGCTGATATCTTGCACGTTTTGGTTAAATTTTTATAACATACTTTTATGATTACTTCCTTTTTCTACTTAACTGAAAGTTATCGCTTAATTTTGAAACTGAGGGGATATTTAAAAGTGTTTAAGCGGCATCGTGTGGGTTCAACTTGCTTTGGCGTCGACAACCCGGAGGCATTCTTATTTAAACTTGCTCGCAGTTTTCAGCTGCGCACCATCGCCTCAAGGCGAAGTCCATGATGCAAGCCATGAAAAAACACAAATTAGGTTGAGTATTTCTTCTGATCCTTAAAACCAACCACGAGCTTCGTGTCGATGGCGGCGGTGGTGAAACTTGACGATAGTTTTGTCTGCAAGGCGCATATCGCACGCGCATCGTTCCCGTCAGTCGAGCCAACGTCAGACGACGAAGGCGGCTTTGTCATCCGCTGTCGCCTGCCTGTGCGAAGTTGTTAACTGCTGCGGGTCGTCAAATGCTGACCATTTAAAACTCAGTTGCGTTGCTGTTTCAATGTAACTGAAAACTCGTCTCGCTTGAGTTGCGCAACTGGCAATAATGATGTGGCTTGCAATCCGGACTGGAAAACTGCCGGTTGCAAAAGCTATTTTGATTTCTGATCCGGAGGTACGATCCGTAGCATATCAAGACTAATATTGGCAGGCAGTTTACTTTATGCTTGCTGACCCCGCGTGATTTGGTTCTTTTTTTTTTGCTGTAGAAATAAAAACACGTTAAAAAGACATAAAAAACTGTTTTGCAAAATATGAAGCGAAACTCTAGATTCGAACCAGGAGTTGCGCGGTGATTAACTGGTCGTTTGGGCAATTTTAACGCTTGTGGCAATGTTGCAAGGGTGTGGACGCCAACAAAGCGTAAAAAACTCCTCTCTGAGAGTTACCCACTTAACGTATGAATGGATTTCGTGCGCACCAGCGAATGTTGAGCTTGCGTTGCGTAACCCTACGGCCGGACAAAAATCGTAACAATCGTTTCTGTTCGCCACGTAAAAACACTTTCGCCTCAGTTTTGTCGTTTTTCCGTAGCTGTAAAGTACGTGGACGACTTTGCGTCGCGTGGCCCCACCGACAGCGAAAAGCTCTGTGAATAACAATCGTTCTGTTCGTCAGTTAACCGTAAATTCGCCCGCTTTTTTTCTCAAAGTTATAGTTTTGCCACAAGCTGTGAAGAACATGGACGCAGTAATTTTAAGAAGGTCAAGCGTTCAGTTGGCTTGCGTGGCCAGAGACTGGTACTTGTTTACGTTTTGGTCAATCTTAACCATATACACTCTATACCAGTGGTTCTCAACCACTGTTCTTCTGCGGCTCACAAGGCCCTCAGCAGTCTTTCAATAAAACCTCTAATATTCTGTGTAACCGACTTAATTCTGCTATAAAACAAAACGTGTCAATCGATTTGTGTCAAAATTTCTTTAGTGTGGATCTCTAACAAAGTCGTAAGTCTGGATTTGGCTCCCTTCAGTGAAAAGGTTGAGAACCATTGCTCTATACAGCATATATTGTAAAAAGGGTTTTTTCAAAGGTGTTTTAGGGACCCGATTCGGGTCCCTAGAACCAGAGAAAATTATCATCGGGTCCCTAGAATAAGAGAAATCGGGTCCCTACAGGACCATACCGGGTACCTAACATTTTTCTCAAAATAAAGCTGATTGTGAACAAGGATTTCCATCAGTTTTCTGTGACGCTTCAATTTCTTGGTAACACTGTTACCCCGTTGAGAATAAATAAAATATATATTTCTAGCCTTAACTTGACCGCAGCTTTCTGCATAAAACAACATCTCAAGGTTGCCTGGCGTTTTCGTTTGAAAGGAGGTATAACAATATCATACTCTTGAGTTATGCACCTGCAAACTTGCAAAAATAACCAAAGCTATGTTGTGCTTGTATAAACTGAAGAAAAAGCAGCCCAACCATGATCATCATCGGTTTTATTGGTAGATATGAGTGCTTCCGCTGATTGCTCAAGGGCGAAGTGTACAATTTTAATATCAATCGTCGGTTGCTTGAATGATTCATTGCTGACAAAGGGCACCTTTTGATAAATATTGTCAATGGCGAATTGCCTGCAGCAACTAGACAGGAGGGCGTGGAATATAAAACATGATTGCATGGTTTCCATTAACGCACACGACGGCTGTGTCACATGCAGCACGTTGTCGTGCTGTTACACCAAGGTCACAGCAAAAACTTTATGAAAGCAAACCGGCTTGAATGTTGTGTAACTTTATTCGAAAAGCTCTTAAAAAGCTGCCGTGTAGACCCATACCAAAGTTGACGCGGTTCCAGCCATTGTTCTGAAAGAACCAGACATATTGATAAAATTGGTTTGGGTTTTTCTTTGTCGCAGAATTTTGTTTTTTTAACGCAGCTATGCCTAGTTTGGTTGGAATCAGAAACCTGTGCATTCACTGTCAAAACATTCACTGCTTAGCTAAAACTTTGTTAAAGTTTCAGTTTTGCGAGTCAACACGCTACTGCAACTTCTTATTGAGTTGGCAAAACAATGTTTTGCTTGATTGAAAAAAAACTGCTCGCAATTAATATGTGATGAACTTCATGTTATATCGAATATATAGTTTACATTAGATGTTCCAAGACTAGACCAATAAGGCGCAAAAGTAAGATGTGTATAGTTCTTGGTAAATGAGACTTGTTCTCGAAACCGGTGTAGTTTGTCTTTAAACAAGTTGCGTTTCCAGCCTTGGTAAATCACTGCAAATGCATCAGGCAGAGTTGAACGAAGAAAGAATGATAAAATAGAAAAAGGCAAATATAGAGATTCGTGTACTACCGTAATAAATAGCGGATATCGCAGAATAGCTACTTTTATTGATTTTCACCTAGGAAAAAGATTTTTAAGAATCGCATTCAGCTGGTGATTAAAATAACGCCACCCCTAAAACATAAAAACACCCAACCAATGTGCTGCTCGTTAGTGCTCAGCATGTCGTCGTACTGCAGCACATGGGCAAACTAACTGCCAAATAAACGGATTGCTATCGTCGCTCCTGCACAATGTGATGCCGCTGCGCGAGCTTTCGCTCACATCTGGCAAGCGCAAGGGAGCATAACCACGAGCGCAGCGACGCAGCACTTTGTGTCCGCTGCTGCATAAATGAGCTTGTGCGCACAGTTGGATTAGAATCGTAATCTGGAAGCGCGCCGTTAATACTCACTCATTAATCTCTGCGAAGCGAAACAAGCAGTTGGACCTTGTTGGTTTTTTATTTTGTCTGAGGAATATTTCAAGTTGAACGCACGTCTTTTTGGGACAAAAAAACGCGTTTTTTGCGCGGAAAATTTTGCACCAGCATACAGTAAAGCAAGCTCTCAGAATGCTGACATTTTGGGGCGCGCCGCGGGCCACCGCCGCCTATTGCGTGATAGACAGCCAATACATATGTTCCAGACTTGCGTTTTATCCAGAACGGATTGCAACCAAGACTTTATTTTGTGTTTTGATCTTTCACGTTCGTTTCTGTTGCAAATGTTCTAAAAATTGCATTCAGAATTTTCTCGGAAACGAAACGGAAATTTCCACTTTCTTATCCGGTACAAAAAAATCTTCAGTTTCAAGCGTCTCTGGAAGTTTCCAACTTCTCGCAGATCAAGACTTTTAGGATGAGTGCCATCACATGTTCATATTCGTAGGGTACCGACCGTTGTGAACAGTGGTTTGATGAGTATCTTGCCCCCTTCGCATCAGTTTCACGGTGAATATAATCGTTTGCGCGGAAGCAATATTGCGTCGCACTATACAGATACGCAATACTGCAGGTTATTGAAACTCCAGTCGAAAGCGCCCAAATTTATCATTCAAACCAATTGCCTCAAGTTTTTATCTTCCCATAACTTCGTCCGAACGCTGATATTTTGCTTCATCAGGAGTGACGAGCGCAAAACAGAGTCAGCTCAGCAGCAGCAGAGATTGACAGATTGCAGCTACGCCACTAACGGCAGCAGAGCCGGCACAGATCAGGCCGAGAATGCGAACGACCGGATCTGGTGGGCGATCGTCCGACTAAAGTGGGTACTTTCCCGCATGCAGGACCGCATCATCAGCAGCAACTGCGAGACCGAGGGCGGCTCGCTGAGCGCCATCCGGGAGCGCGCCAAGGATCGCGCGGCGCGCTCCAGCCCTCCCACCAGCCACAGTGCCGGGGGCCCGTTGCAAGGTGCCGGCGGCGCGAAAGTCGATTTTAACGAAGAGACCATGAAAGATTGGCAGATAGTGTCCGACCTGTGCTCCGAACTTGCCGACGTCGTCGTGAAAGGGCGCGAAATCGTGCAGACGACGGCGGCCGACTCCCCGGCGCGAATGTGTTTGGCGAATTTCAGTTACCGAGCCGCGACCACCGTCGTGCAATCGATTTTGCGCTCCGAGGGCACGTTATTGTGCCTGCTTCGATCCATCGACGACTTGCTGGCCGACTATCAAAAGGAGGCCCTACACAGTTGCGACTCGCAGTCTTCCGACAAGGCAAACGTTGGCACTTTCTTTGAATCGTTTTCGAACGACGAGACGCTCTACCCGGAAGTGTTGCAAGCATCACGTCGATTCACTTCCGCCCAGGTAATCCGACGTTACCCAGCAACGCTGCGCATGTGCGACTCTCTTCGCGAAACCAGACAGTGTCTTATTTGAGAATCTTGTCGGTTTGGTTGGATACGGTCAGAACTTCTTTTGCTTTCAGGTTAAAAGTGCAGCATTTTTTTAAACGCAAGTCAGTGGAACTTTCCCTGCGAAAAATTTCGTTGGAGAGAAATTTAGGTAGAGATGGAAGAAGTAAGGATCATTGCAGGTTTTATTAGGTGTGTCGATTTCATTTCCGAATAGTTTCAGCTGAACTTCAGTCATGCTGAGACTTGCTTCCCAAAAACGGCATGGCCTTTCGCTGAACTCACTGACAGTTGTTCACATCTGTGGTTCGGGCATTTCCGATTTTTTTCCTATCGCTGAAACCAATATCGGACCATTGTTGTTGGAATCAGCGAATTCCTCATCGAAAAAGCGTGTTGTGTGCTCTGTGAAGCATGTTGTGTGCTATATGTTCTTTGCTCCGTAATCGAATAGAAGACTGAATCTGCTCTCCCGTAAAATTTTAGTTCACATCGGTCCCGGTAATTCTTTTCTCCATAGGTGTGTTTTGCTGATTTTGTTACCATTGCTGATAAAATTGATGCATTTTGCGTTGCCGCAAAAATGCTTTTTCTATCAATTGATAAAAAAATATAAGCACCTGGAAGTGGTGGGCGTAACGTCAAGTGAAAGTACCATTTAGATTGTAAAGTTAGGTCTAAGAAGCTAAAAGTCGCTCAAATCGTTGAAGTGCCGTCGATCGCATCCTGACGAAACTTACTGACTTGAACTGATGTGTTTCGGCCTATCAGTAGTAAACACGGTTGACATTCTTCAAATGTCTTCGTGCATGCTGCTGCGCGTGTTGTTCATATTTGTGTACGTTGCTTCGAGTGGCGTTTGATTTTCCTTAGCCGTAGAAATTTAGTTTTCGTGGCACGCGATGCTGTTCACAGGTATGGCTGAAAACCGAACAAATCAGTTTTTAACGCTTTCGTAGAGCTGCTGGACAGGCTTGCCTAGTTGACAATTATCTAATAACCACAATTTATTGCAATCTGATTTTGAACGTTGCTAGAAGCGGCTGATCCGAGAGTGCTGATACGTGTGCAAGGCAGAAGCTGCAAAGTGGCGTAATTGCAGCAGGCCGTCGTTTTGCAAAACCGCTCTTCATCGACTATTGCAGATTGACAATCGACCTACCAGTAGTCTCGCTACATCGCAGATTCCAGGCATGAACCTCGATGACTTGGAGGCTTTCTGTATGCAACCCGCGCCGCAGGTTTGACTTAGTTGCAATCAGTGACTTTAAATGTATGATTTGCCCGGACTTTTCTTTGAAAACACGTTTTGATTTATTATTTTTTGTGGTCATAGGCTGCTCATAGGTCCTTTTTTAATGTAGTACTGTTTTGTGGTAACTATTTAGAATACTCTCCCTGATAGTAACAGCTGATATGCAGATAGTGGCAAATACGTGCTTGTAACAAGCTGTTCAGATCTTACCCGAGTATGAAGTACCTCTACACCCGTACATAGCCTGTGCCATCTGTGCCCCAACTCCTGTTTGAGGATAATTAATCAGAAACGGACTTTATTTTGTAAAACAATCTAGCTTGTTTCTGAAAAATAATATTTTTTGCTTCGAAATGAACTGCTCGAGACATTTTTTTGCTTTGTCATCAACCAAAAGCGTTAGGTGAGCAAAATGTGTCGCAAGCAGTTACGTAGCACTTCCACCGAAAATATTCTTCCTATTTGAATAACGTCTGCGCCCTTGGATTTTTTTGGATTTTATTTGTAGGTAACGAATTCGCCAAATCCCTGTGGTAGTCCGAAAGAGTTCGAGAGCCCTGTTTTTCACGTTGCGATTCTGTTGACGTTGACGTGTTGACCAAATTATCGGTGTTTAAATTGTGATTTCTGTTGTGAATATTCCAATTAAACAAACTCTGAATTATNTANTTCGGCTGTAGCGAGACATGTCTTCTTTTCAGTGGAGAGCCTCCAATGTTTTCGGTACTACGCCCTGCTGGCAAAACCAATTGTTCTTCGTCGTTCGTGCCCCACAACCCAGTCGGATCTGGTCTCCTTGTGATGTAACAATGAAACAAGCGAATCCCTTCTTGCGCCTATGCAGCGCGATATTTTTTGTAACAAGCTTCAGTACGGTCGTTGTAATCCACTGCCGTTAACTTCATTCATGCAGGGTTACACGATCAAGTGCAAAATAACCCGCGACAAGAAAGGACTCGACAGACACGCTTTTCCGACCTACTACCTCCATTACGAAAGGGAAGACGGCAAAAAGGTGCGAGCATGTACCGCGATGCCTATTAGAAGTGAAACGTGCCTTTTCGATTCGCTTCGAACCTCTGCATTTTCCTTTTTTTGCCACGTATCGCACAGACCTTCATCTTAGCCGGAAGGAAACGAAAGCGGAGCAAAACCTCCAATTACCTCATATCCGTCGACGCCACCGATTTGTCGCGAGGCGGTGAATCTTTCATTGGTAAGTGATATGGAATCGCCCTCACAGACAGTTTGCCCCGTGTATTGTTCTTCTTCATGTCTTTATTGTTGTGTATGTAATTGTGTTTACGGTCTGAGAAGGGTGCGCTTTTGTGTGGAGTGGAAAAAACGTTTGCTTCTATTTTCATCCCCCCCCAGTGTGACTTGCATGAGGGGTGCTATAAACGAACGTTTTCGCTTCAGGGTGCCACCAGCCTGCTCCTCAGGTTGTTAAGATAGGAAAGACGAATTGGTTCTTGTTCTTTCCGGCCGTTCTCAGAACAATAGTGATGCTCCTGTTCGTCTGAAACTTCAGTCGCATATTCCGATTTTAATCGAAACGAATGCAGAGCTTCATATATTGTTATTACACGTTTGAAACGCCTAATCATTGTCTGAAATATCCAGCGCCGTTTCAAATATTTATGATGGAGTCGTTCGTTTCTGAAAGTATATAACCATGATGTCGGCCACAAAACTGTCGCACTGATTGGTGAAAGGTGACTTCGTTCTTTTTTTCGGTTTGCGATGGAAGGTCCTGTAGCAGGTTTGATTTCATGGGTCTTTTGCAAGAGCTATGCAGTCGAGGTGGCGGCCACATCATGTTCCTGACAATGCTTCACACTGGAACTGTCAGTTCGCTGTGGTTTAAACTCTTCTTTCGAGCGGTCGCTGCTTAAACGAAATGTGAACCTGCGCTTGTTTGGAGATCACGATTGTAAAAGCTTGTAGCTTTTTCCAGCTACCTTACAAATGGCCGTTGTACACCTTTGTAGGGAAAGTTACGGAAGACTACTTACATTTTCTCACTGCTTCGCTTCAATAAAACAGCTAGCTTATTGTCACAAAGACAGAGTTACAGCGCTCACGAACGTCGTTGAAGACCTTGCATAAATTGCTTCAAGCGTTGTGAGCAATGTGTTCGTTTTCGTTCGACACTATTCCAAGCACTGCGCACCGCAGAACCACTTTAACTTGTTCTAGTCTTTCAAAGCGTTAGCAGGTGTGTGCGGTCTTGGCTGGGATTTTTGTTGTGTTAAGTCAACAAGCAGCGTCCTTGTATTAATAACCCTTTGACTGAAAACCTGCGTTTATTCTGTACGTTACGTAAGGCGAGACCTGTGCCAATGTCAAGATTACGTCTGTCTATTGATAAAATTGAAATTCAGTTTCTGGTCGACGACTTGTTTGTTTTGGTTGTTTACTTACGGACCAGTTGTCAAACGCATCGCATAGTCAAGTGTCAATTCGTTTGTGACGTCACGAGTCATGGTCACGTGCACATTGAATCAAACGATCGATTTAAAATGAGCGCTCCGGTGTTACGTGAGTTGCAGTGATCGTCTGACAATTCCTGTGAATGGATTCAGTACATGATAATGTGCGGGTGAGCACAAAGAGAATCGATATATTTCAAGCAATCGCTGCGTTCTGGTTACACATGACGACGCACTCTTTTGAATGATATCCGATGACGTACGATGCCATAGAGAAGAACTGGCACGGTTTTCAGGAAACAGTTGTAGTATGTAAACGATCATCTCCCGCATGAAGGAAAGGTGTAACTCAACGCGGCGCATCATTGGTCCCGGCTTTTTTCCAAACCTTGCCTGCTTTGTGGCAAAATTTAGCTGACATTCATAAGTTTTTTATCTTGATGTTGAGCGTGCAGTGCAGCTGTTGACTGGTCACGTGACTGGAGCGAGGTGATTGGCGTGGCTGTTTGTGCTGCTGTAGCTTGAATCGTTGACGGCCCGCTCCGCAAGCTTGTCTGGCCCAACGACGGGTCAGAGGGCGTATGGGCCCGAAGCAATTTAGTTGAGTGCCTTCGGTTTTGTCGTCACGACGGTGCCGACCCGTATAACTTATTCATGGCAAGGCCCTTGTCCTGTGCATTATTTATGCGTCGCTTTTTCCAGTTCGCGTCAATGACTACCACGCATGCGTCAGTCCTCACCTCCGNTTCTCCTAAACAGGACGTGTNAAATGAACGGATTTTTATCGGTCCTGACGTTCGCCGCGGCTGCACGGCTCCGTCACGGAAGTCACGTGACTATCGTCTGTCTTAACGCTAGCTGTTTAAATGAAAACGTTTCGAATTGCTTCATTTCCTTTTCTTTCACGAGGCGCAGCGCTTCAAGTTTTCGGCCCAACTTGTGTGGAAGTAGCATTGCGTTGTTAGTTCAATCAGCAGAGCTGGAAGTTATTTTTCCATAAAATGTCTCTACCCAAGCCAATAAAATCAGATATACTTGCGCAAGACGCTGCAGAAAGGTTTCATCCACATATGAAGCTGACCGTCGTCAGGGCGCTATGCTGACTTACATTTTCATTGGCTGCAAACCGCTGCCACCTCCCTTTCGCGAGAACAATTCGAATGTAATAATAGAAGAGTTTGGTGTGTTGTCGCTTGGCAACAGCAACTACAGGGTGTCTCAAAATAAATGAAACCCATAAAATTGCTGATAAATATGTTGATTTTAACCCTATTTTTTTGTATTTTTCAGATTTGATAGCAGTT
>JGI24159J19872_10004104_pt1 | contig 18460 bp, 6 predicted proteins | sample Ectturendosymbi4_FD_19872 | JGI IMG/M metagenome (IMG submission 19872) | reverse complement strand
CGACTGCCATCTGCTTTCGTCTTTTTGCGATGATTCAAACTTGCACATATCTCTATTCAAGTATGTACTTTCCACGATGGGTGTAAGCAAGGAATCGAAAAAAAAATTTTTTTGCTGATCGATTCCTTGCTTACACCCATCGTGGAAAGTACATACTTGAATTTGTCAGCTCGTAACTGCTTATAGAAACAAAACAGGGTGTCCATACTTATTAACTTTATTATAAATTCAGTTGATAAAATATCTTAACCAGATTTGTTTTATTTTAATCAGTGTTTATTAAAAGTTTGTGACCACATGGCGATTTTGTGTTTCAGGTATTCTTTTACACGTGTTATGTTAAATTACTGTTGAATGTAACCAGGGATGAAGTGTTAACAAAAAAGGTGTGGGAACGCATCCAAAAAATAGCCGTTTTAAACAGCTTCCAACTCATTTTAAAGCAAAATGTGGAAACGCCGTTCCTACGCGTTCCCGCCCCACTACACCCCTGAATGTAACCCTGAAAATGGCTACTGCTCCTCAAGAGAAGGCACAATGTGTCTTATGGTTTATTGGGTTATTGAGACAAAAGTTTTATCTGAAGATGAAACATTCCTCAGGCGAGTTTGTTTTAGTGTTCAGGCAATCTTTTATGCTTCAGGGAAATTAAACAAACACAATGTTAGAATCTGGGGATCGGAACATCCCCGTGTGACTAGAGAGCTTCACAGGGCTTGTCCAAAAGTAAATGCGTGGTGTGGAATCATGCGCAACCAAATGTCCATTTTTTTTCCAAGAGGCATCAATTACTGCGGATATTTAACTTGACCTTTTGACCGAATATGTGGCACTACAGCTGAATGACTTTCAACCAGCCATCATTTTCCAGCAAGATGGTTTACCACGACACCGGGAACTGCATGTTCGTGAGCTCCTCCATAACATATTTCCAACCGGTGGATTGGAAGGGATGGATGACCCAATCCCATGGCCACAACATTCACGAGATATCACTTCTTTGGACTATGGGGTTATGTGAAAGATATCGTGTGTTGAACAAAGATACGTGACATTACTGACCTGAAGCAAAGGATGTCTGATGCCATTGCTACCTCTGATGAGAATATGCTACAGTGGACATGGCAAGAAATCGAGTTCTGTCTTAATGTGCTTCGTGCAACTAATGGTGCCCACATAGAGGTGTATCAAATGCGGTTAAAAAATCTTTGACAACCACTATTTACATTAGACCAAACCTAGTTAACAAATCTTGTCAACTGCCTTGTAATAAATTTTTAAAACTGTAAAGAGGTAATGTATATCCTGCTCACCGACTGGGTAAGTTGGAAAATCCAAAGGCTTGATGATAACCGATGTATTTTTTTCAACCTCTCCGTCTGCACTTCGTGTGTCTTGGTCGCTCTCATCGCTGCCACGTGATCCAGGCTCTGGTTTTGCTTCAACGTCGCCTTTAGCGGATGCTGATCCATCTTCTCCTGTCAGTACAAAACTGCTTCATCTCGGAAATAGCCCATTAAACACGTAACAGCACGCAGGAAAGTTCGTGAGTGATATAATAAAAATTTTTGGTAACTTATACGATTAATCCACAGCTAAGCAAGGTTTTGAAGTGTATAAAATAAGCTTTTAGGTTATGATTTCGCAACTAATATGTGCTGTGTTTCTCTTGGTCGCACTCAAATAGGATTTTAAGTAAGTGTGAATTAAAAACAATCGCCCATTTAGACTTGCGTTGCACACATATTTCATGAAGAAAAATTCTTGCGGTTGGATATTGAAAGCTTAAAACAACTTTTGTATGTGTGTGTTGGAGCGCACACCTGCTGTACGTTCGTGCTCTAACATTGTTTTCAGTTTTACAAAAAATACTGTAGATTACTTGAATATATACTTTTTATCGCAAACTATATACAATATTTCGAAGTTTCTGTAAGGATGTTTACTATAAATCCACCAAAATGCGTGTTTTACTTTTGCATAGGTAATGCACTTCAATGCAGCAATAAACTTCATTAAGACGACACGCGAGTTGGGTTTCGAACCACTGCTTCTCAAATTTGTGGCCGTAGTGCGGGTTGAGTGCCTGGAACCTGTCTGACTTTCTCGAAGTTTTTTTAATTGTTGGTGAAAGACGAAAACTTGCGACTTCTTTCAAAAGAGCGATCATCCTGTTTTCAGACTTTCCATCTTGGTTTGCAGCACACGAATAGCGGTGTTTTTACATTTTCCCATGCATACACTTGCTCACTTATGAATTGAGTTCTGTGCCGATGGAATGATGTTCTGTCAAGGACGGAAGGGAGTCTTCCGAGAATTCCACACCATGGATAACCCGTGGATTGAATTATACACCGATACTGGAAATGAGACAGTGCGTAAGAAATGCATACTCTCTGCCATCAAGCAGTGAGGATAGTTGGGTTATGTTCGTATAAGGTAAGGTTGAAAGCATCATCGCGATAAAACTCAAGTCATCGCATGTGTAAAATTAGCAACCTAACGTCATTTAACTACAGGAGGAATTAAGCAAATTACCATCACTTGAATTCTACTTATTGTTATCACTTTCTGCCTACTGTGGATAATTATTTGAAACGAGTCAAAAAAGAAAAAAACGTCTTTTTTGTTCATATTCACAATGACCTGCGACGTCAACAAATCTTAATACCTTCATCCTTGCGAAGAGATTCAACTTCGTTTTGTTCTTTTATTTTGATCTGAGTGTTGTCACTTTCTGCATCTTCATCAATATCAGAACCTGCAGGTCGAGAAGTTCGCGCTTTTTCACCACCAACATTGTTACTCTTTTGACCTGCATGTTGCCCGTCGTTTGCTTTGCTGAAAGATTCGCGAGTGTGTGTTTTTGTTGCTTCTCGCACTAGAGATTTGGCTTTGATCGTAAAGGGGAAGTTTATTTGTCGGGCTGGAATTTTCGGTCCTGAAGGTTGACTCCCCATTGTTCTTGTCTTCTTCTCCAAATTCTTTTCCTGGTTGGCTTCTGAATCATCCTTGACGGTCGACAGCTGCGTAATGTTCATGAAAAAATGTTATTGTGGAATTGGTTATACACATTTTTTAAAGTTTGATGTTGATGCATGCGGACTTTAAGAATTTTCACAAGTACTGCATATGATCGTGGGTGCATAGTTATGTATCAAAAGAAAAGTTGAAACTAAACAGATTACGAATAAGAGAGTGCCCTGTCTTGCAGTGCCCTGCAAGAAAATATATTTAAGTTGTTTCATGTTGTGTTTTGATGGCGCGTTATAACTACAGTGGCCTTGTAGCGCCACGAGTGATTTTGTACAAGGTCTGGTATCGTTTGCCTCGGTTTGTTTTGCATTCTGGATTGTCCCTGCAGCTCTTCCACACAACGTGCGCATGGTTAGAAGGCTACAGTACCAATTTGTAAGATCTTGGTAAAACCCGGTTGAGAGTCGAACTCCTGACCCGTAATATGCAGTCGTCGCCCGTGTGATCAAGAACCGCGTTCAAGTTTTACAGCCAGAGGGGCCCGTGCGAAAAATTCGAGGTACTCCCCCCATCACCTGTCCACATAAGCTAGTGATTGGTGTAATGTTCTTGTTTTACCCCTTTTCTATATTACTTGCCCGCTGTGTATTAAAACTAGAACACACAAATCGATTAAGGTGATAGCTTAAAATAACTGTACTCTTTTCTCAATATCCTGTTGTGGATTCATTTCTTGTTAATGCCCGTCTCTTATCCTTTCCATGAGCTTATAAAATTGAGACTTGCAGTAACCAACAACATCTGTTTTATAACAAACATTGGGGTCACTAACATAATATTGATTAGAGTCATGGTATTCTTGTTAACCAACGGATAACATATGATCATACCGTTTACTTATACAAATTCATGTATACGAACACTGAATCTGCCATAAGAATGGCAGTATAAATCTTTGATGACTAACCGTCATATTTCCTTAAATGCTGGTTCTGTTCTAAAAACCCAGATAATATTCAATAGGTTTTTACCATAGTTTGCAGGCCTCCCTGTCTATAAGAGTTTTAGTCAGTAAAATGATACCTGTTCATGCCATTTCATAATTTGTTTACTTGTCCAGGAGAACCTGTTTCACTAGGCACCTCTCCTGCAATGTATGACAAGATGCTTCCAACCGGACCCTGCCTTTCACGGAAGTTCCAGGGCATGCTCCAGTACAACAAGCATCTTATCAATACAACAAGTCCCAAGTCAAAAATCAGACTGATTCTCTCACAGAGAACCGCACTATTTATAGGCTTCCTTGCCTTCATCTCTTCAACCATTGAGGTTGTGCATAGTATGCCATTCTTATGACAGTAGCTTCACATATAACATTAAATGCATGTATATACATTAAGTCACTGCATGCTACGCATTGATTTTTATGCACTCTCTGCATGAATGTCTGTTAGGTTTGCACATCATGCATTATACTTTATGCACTTGTTACATGAACATTTATCACATACTTCATGCATGTTAATAAATTCCTTTCATAACAACACTACATACTTTGCGTTATAATTCATCCATTCTACCATGTTGTAAACTTCATGCCTTTAATATTTCATACTTTAATATATTTTTCTTAACATGATCATCATACATTGTCATAATTATTCATACAAATCTGCACAAATCATACAATAAACACATTACCGTTTATACTGTGCATTATAATTCATGAAACATTTACATATTCATACTACATATTAATAAGACGTATTAGTGTTAATAAAACGCTTAATAAAACGTATCATTATGCATAAAACGTACAAATTTTCATATTTATGACATTATACATATAATGCGTTAATATCTATTAATTTTATTAAATTTATTATTAATGCATTTTTATTAAAACTTTAATATTTTTCCAAATTTACTTTAATATTCAACTTTCACCAATTCGGCAATAGAATCATCATAATCCTCTGCAATCTGCCAATTCAGTCTTTTTGCTCTTTTTGCACTTTGTTTCAAACTCAACGCAGTCAGGTTATGATAGCAGTCAGTTGGTTTCCAAACATACAATATTTTGCCGTTCCATCTATCTTCCTTTTTGGGTTGAGTAACTGTCATTCTCGTTGCATATATTCTAGCAATGCTTGTGTATGTCGTTTCTTCTGTATGTATCCTTATTCTGAATTTGTCGCCACTTTTACCTTTGTTTGCCATCCAATTGAGCATTAAAGCCAATACTGTCTTGTCATCTAATTCCAGAAATGGTTTGGACAATGTTTCCACTTTCTCGGCACCAAATTCTTTAAAAGTCTTTCTGGGATTTCTATTTTCCCTGGCTACGCTTTGTATAAGATTTACCAGTTCCATCTCTTACTACAGGGTGCTCTTTGTTTTGCTTGCTTCACTTAACTGAATCATTCAGCGTCCTTATGCTGCAGTGTCAATAACCTGGTAGACGACCGCTTCCCGTTTCCTGTTTTATGCAGTCGGTGTTGATGTATCATTTGCTGCCTTCAGCAACACGCTCCGTCGCTTATTTAATTCATCATCGAATACAGTGGCAAAAGATTGATCAGTCCTTTACTCTTCTTATGTGCAGTTTCTTAATTCCAAGGTGATATTATCAACAAACAGTTTCTTCGGAATCTGAGAAATGTACATCTTCTTCTTGATCAATGTTGTGATAATTTTTATCCACAACATTGGGAACTAAAACATCAGAACATCACGTCACTCACAGGCAAGGACCGAGTTTCATATTTGATGACGTCACCATGTTCACTCAACCGTAGTACTACCTTTTGGTAAAATTGGCCAAGCGGTAGGCAAATTATGGAAATGATATATTTTGGGAACCATGGCCCAAGTGCCCCCCTGACAACACCCATGAAGTTATGGCAGACGCATACTACTGTGCTAGTATTTGACAATGATTTACTTGCACAAAACTTTAGTATTTGTCAAAGTACATAACACAAACTACTTTGACACAGAACTATCCTGCCAAGATACAATACCTTAAAAGTAGAATTTAGGAACATGTATCTCTAAGATAGATTCAAATAATTGGCAGAGATTCCATTAACTGGCATGATTGCTCCCTGCATTGACCCGGAAGTACGTCTAAATCATACCGTTGTGTTTGTCATGTACATCGGGATAGTTTTAAAATTACCCAACAGTACGACACCTTGCATCATTGTTGGACCTCACAAATACCTTGGCAATATTTTTGCAGGATAATTTAATTCATTTAATATAATCCGATGTACATGACTGCTAAAAAAAACCACAAGATTCTCACTAGAACCACTAAACCACATAGATCAAATCAAAAACCACAAGATCTTTTGGTAAACTACTAGCAGTGGCAACCGTGTTCTATGTATTGCAGGCGGCCAGGCGACAGACCAGCGCAGGAATTCGACTTACAAGAAGTCGACACGAATCAGTCACATGATTGAGCGACGTTTATGAATACACTGGTTCGGTTAATTGATATTAACCGACACAATTAGCAACAATCATGATAAATCAGTTTACATAGTACATTTTTTTTGGACCAAACTGTTCTGGAGCCGGAGCCAAAAATCTCAAGATGTTGGAGCCGGACACAAAAAAATTAGATGCCCGGAGCCGGAGCCTGAAATTTGAGTACCGGCTCCTCAGCCCTGCCCTCGACCTCATTAAATTCGGTCCGTGTTCAGTGGAAATGAGCGCAAACTGGTCGAAGATTTATAGCTTTGTTGTCCTTCTATTTGCTGCCATAGCCAAAAGCTGCTTCCCAGTCTAGGGCTCCTGAAAGGTATTTTTGAATGTACCGTTTACTTAAATCCTCAATTGACCAACAACAATTGGGTTCTTTGTAAAAGACCGTGGTATTCTACACGGTGGTCTTAAGTGTCTGCTTTGTGTGCGCAACAATAAAGCTAACGCTGCAAGAATTATCGACTCCACTGAGTAACTTTGTCCTGTTGGAAAATACACTCTCAATATTGGCTTGTCGAAACGATATGAGCCGCGAAGACAAAGTTTGCCAACGGCTACCCTGAGACACAGTTCTGGCATGTACAAATACAGCTCGAAATTAGTTATGAATATATAATCTTTTCACTGACCATGTAACAAAGTATATGATATATTTAGCTGTTACACAAAATTCCGTATGAAGCCAGCTTTAAAAAATGGCAATATACGTCATGCATAAAGCAGGAGCAAATCACGCATTTTTTCAAAATTCCCACAAACCACACAAGCAGGGCCGGATTTAGTTGATGCGAGAACCTTAGGCTAATCCACTTTTGAGGCCCCATCTTTCACTGTTACGATGGAAAAATGAAGTGCTAAGTCGAAAATGACGATATTGACGCTCTAAAAGTACGGTCCATAAATAATTTATAAATGCTTACTAGAGTTCCCCACGATCACTGCGCTTGTTGCTACTTTGACGCAAAAGTGTTCAGTGGCACGGAATTGTTGAAATCGTGCTTGGGTGGGGGAATAAGATTATTAATTTCGACAGACGAATCAACCAAAAACGTCACGGATAAATTTTTGACAAAAGACATGACCTACGTTAACTTTCACATCTCTTTTTACTTAATCGAAAATATACGATTTCCTAAAAACTAAATACACTGCAAACGTGTGTGGCAGCAAAGCTCAAGGGTGTGAGTACCACGTTGCGACTCGCTTGCCACGGCTGCAAAAATCTCGCACACACGAGCAAGACACGTCGAGTAAAACGCACCCAAATGGTTGCAACTGCTAGGATCACGAGTCGCGTGTTTGTTACGTTTTTACTGCGAAGAATCGAACGCAACGAAACCGTCGCGCGAAAGGGTGTGAGGTTTACACTTCCCTTATGCTGTCTTTATTGAAAAACGTATTAATAAATAAAAAAGCTCCATATTATCGAACGAAGCAAGACTGAGCAGAGCACAGCAAATAACTAAAAAGGTTTTGTCTTGGCCTTCTTCATAACCATATCATCTAGGAATTCATTAAAATTTGTTTGCCCGTTTTTGTCACTTTTAATACACCGAATGTTTAGCGTGGACACCCTATCCATTGTGACCCTTTAATTCAGTTCTAATTCTTTTGAATCTTGAAAACGAGCTTTCTCCTGAGCGGTTACTGACCATCAAGCTAAGAATAAGGGCCCACGAGTTTGGATAAACCAAGAACCACTAACCTAAGGCATCAGGCCCAAACGCGGTTGTCGTTTTCTTACTCTTTGTCTACTTGGGGTAGAGTTCTGTGGATGCCATTTGGCAAAGTGACTTTTGCTTGTTATTTAAGCTCATGAAAATCTCTTATTTGCTTAGCATGGGAGCAGTACAAACTTGCACAAGCACTCAATAGCAATGTGATTTCTGATTGACTTTGTTAAAGAAAACTAAAATGAAAAAAATCACATCTAAAAATATTAAACGAGCTTTAATTAACAGAAACGCTAAAAAGCTATTGTATTGCTCAAGCTTAGAAGAAGCAACCATGTTTTTATTGTAGGATACTGCTAGCCTTCCGCATATCTCTTACCTGCAGTATAACGTTAAGTTTTGATCAGGTGCATATGTATCAAATGCGAACAACCACAGGTTATTTCGCCTGATTCACACGTAATAATCGACACGATTCACCAAACGTAGAACACAGCCAACTTGCTTTTAGTACGACGACACTACGTAATCGGCATGCGGCTTGACCAACGGTCATATTGATGTTCATAGAAACTCGTTGGAAGGCCCTGAGTGGCGTTATCAACACGACATAAAAGATCAGGTAAACAAAACTAACTTTCATGAATAATTGAGACATAAATTGTTGGCGAATATTTATCGAACTGATCATATCCGGGCAATTGACTCTATGCGTGCTAAAGTTTTCTGGAAGCTCTCTTGCATCTTGAGGCCCGGGCCTAGACTTAAGCCTACATAGCCTATTGGTAATTCCGGCCCTGGTAGGAAGCCATTGACCCACTGCTTTGACGTCTTTGCTCGTATCTGTGTTATCAAAAAGAAACGCTAATTTTTTTGTGTCACAATTCAATGCCGTACCTGTTCTGCTTCGCCGTCCTTGTTTTCAGGATTAGGATTGAAAAAAGCTTTCGCTGCTGCTCCTTTTCTTCCTTTGCTGGGATTTGTTGCTGTTTCAGCTTTTTTCCAAATCACCTTCACATCTTCTTCTTTCGAGATCTTCTCACCTTCTTCGTCGGCGTAGGTTAAAGTTTTCTGCTGAACGTGGACTGAGTTCTCCTTGTTTTCAGTTCCGTCTTTATCTGATGAAACTTCTTTCCTTGTCTTTTCTTCTTTAAGGCTAAGCATATTTGAGTTTGAGAAATTATTAATATGTTTCAAATTTGCAATTAGTTTATTTGCAACACTTTTAACAATGCTTGGGTACACCGTACCACAGAAAAGTACAAACTTTAGCAAAAAAATCAGTGCACACGTACATTTCTCGTACAGTGGCACACTTCGCTGGGTGCCTGATTTACACAAGCCAGATGCATGTCTATGAAATTTCATTTTGACCTGAAAACTAGAAATCTGTGAACTTACATAAAGACCTATGGAAACAATTGCGTTTGGACGGCATCATCAGATCTCATTTCCATTGGAGTTTAGCATTCTGATACAAACTGATCATGTCTTGGAAAGAAAAGTGGTCAGTGGACACCAATTCATATGGCAACCTTGCAACGAATTAACAAAAAATAAGGAAGAGCTTTAAACTCCAAGTAGTGATTTCGTGAATAAATTGCATCTACCAATAATTATACGCCTTTCACTTACGGACAGCCAACACGTTTGGTTTTATGAAATTGCGCGGTCTTCAAATAAAATCTGCTGTGAAGTTTCATCTAAACAGAATTTACCTTTAACTTAACCGCTGGTGCAAGTTTGAAATTAAGGCGTGTATCATTATTACCGCGGAACTTTCATATAAAAACCTTAAAAACTTCTGTTATTTTTCTGTTTTGCTTAGGAAAAACAGGAGAGAGCTTGCCAATTTCAAGTAAGGCTTTCATTTCAATCTAAAAGTTGTGATTGCTCTGACGCGTCGTTATCGGGTTGCTGTGCCATACCAGGTTTTTCAAACCGTCACCCCTGTTTTAGTTTTGAAATGCTTAAGTATATACATTACTACGGCGGTGTAAGGTCATTGCAATTTACAAGTTTTACCAAAAATTTTTAACGCCAATTATTTCAAACTTTTTCGTTACGGTAGGGTGAGGAAGACCCCACTGAAGTTTCGCTTGAGTCATTAGAAAATGGGTGGCAGACTGCAGACACGGAAATGATAGACCTTATGAACATTTTGAGGATTTCGAAGAAGATTACCGGAGCTCAAATGACTTGCTTCCAACATGTTATGACGCATATGCGATGGCCTTGGCAACAAGCAACGCGCAGAACACTTCCTATGAAAACTACTCCCGATTAGTAGGTTTTAAATATCTTAAATATCTTTTAAACTTAAGTGTTGGGTTGACAAACAAAACTGCTAATCAGTGAAAGTAATTACCCTGATCTAATTAAAATAAAAAATTGCTCTCGCTACTCTTTGCAATACGACTTTAGTTTCTACTGTTTTTAGGTGGTGTGTGTAGCCTTTTCATTCAAAGCTACATTCGCTTTGCCGGTTTGCAGATTTAAATAAACCGTTGATCGAATGGGCTTCACGAAAGGAAATGGCCTAAATATTAATTAGACTTTCTCGTCAAAAACGAAAGTATGGATTGCATCCAAAAAATAAACAGTAATATTGAATATTTGAATTGCCAAGATAAAGTATTTTGATGTACTGGTGGTATGACTGGCACTGCGCCAAGCAGGTTGTTCATCAAATAAGGTCTATTTTTTTTCGTATGTTTATAATCACGGGTCAAAACCGAGCTTTTCCCTCAACTTTAAGTTTCTTTGCGGGCTTTGGTGGAAAAAAAGTTTGAAACCTTAAAAGTTCAGAAAATACAAAACTCTAACATTTTGCAACTAGTAAAATACCTGAACCTTGTATAAGTCTAGCTATAGGCACTGTCCAGTCAACTGCATCAAAGCCTGCTGCTAAGCCCGCGCATTATATAACGTACTTGTCAACCGGAGCTGCTTTCTCAACGTCTGGAGCTGGAACGACACTGTGCTTGAATTCACCAACGAACAACGAGCGGCCGTGAGTCTTCTTGGGATATAACGTACCTGGCAGCATGTCCTAGGATCGAATCAGCACAAGCTAACTTTGCGAGAATCGTAGATGATACTACCAGTCCAACCTTGCGTAATCAATGCAAGCGAACTTTGGCAAAAATGTTTCCGAAACGCACAGTGTTACCGATGCTGAGCTTCAACAAAGCACGCAAGTAGTATTTCATTTTTCCTCGCCTTTTCTTACCTGGAAATTCGAGACTTGGGAATATAATGTGCGGGCTCTGTGTCTATTGAAAAGCTATCAGACGTGAAGCAATATAAAGCAAGCACACTCACCCAGGTGATTGCGATTGTTTTTTTGTTTTAGCGTGATTTACTGCCTCCATTTGTAGTGTTGCACTGCGAAAACCTGATCATTAAAGAGACATCCAATCAGCATTTTGTTTATGCTTAAAATAAACGAAAGTTGGAATGTTGTTTCCGTGGGTTAAACTCCTGAAATTCTATGTGGTCGTTCTTGAAATCTAGCCTTTCTGGCGTACTCCATGCTGGACGAGATATGGATTATAGGATTAAGTTAGCACTGTCCTATATCAATGTCCTAGATTTGGTTGATCCACACGAATGCTTACTATTATGATAAGATTAGTACACAGCTGTTTTGAGTTTGGGGGTGTTTATACCCTCTTAATGTGCAATTTGGGTATTTTCGAGGGCTAGTGAAAAATCTAGTAAATCTGAAGCGTGGTTGTTTTCATGCCTTTGGAGTTTGGATCTCAACATTTTGAATCTTGCTCCAGCAGCTTTTGCGGTAAGAGTTTTGTCGGCTGCATTTCTCTAGAAAAATAGCTTCTTCATGAAATTTGTTGAAGTCAGTTGAATTGCACTTATCTGCGTTACACGGAGAAATAACAGTCTTCTTGTAACAGGTGTGTATAAGTGGATATACTCTGTCAAACACTATGTGCCGATTCCAGAAAGAGGTCAATATTAACTTGACGACCTAGAATGAAGGCATTGTAACGTACTCCTGGACGGAATGCCCAGTTGCAAGATGCTTCCTGGAGTGAAATGACTTTTTTAGTCAAGAAACCGTAAACATTCATGATGACATAGCTTCTAACATCGACCATCTCCAAATTGGAGAAGATATGCGGATCAGATTTGTCTTTGCGAAGCAGGAGTCGGAAACGTTTTAGACAAAATTAAACACCGATCTTTCAGTTATGTCATAAAAAGGTTTTAAACTCTATGACTCTATATCTTAATTTCTTTCAATAGTCCTAAACCAGATAACACAAATATTTTCTTTTAACCTTTGTTATGCTTCTGGATTTTCTGTCACGTCTCAACTAAAATCCGATACTAAACGAGGTTACAGCTGAACATGACTTAAAGCATTGGTCCTTAAAAACGTCCTCAATTACATAACCTGATAGCTTGGCAGTAATATCCACCTTTGCTTCTAGTTGGGAGTGATATGGTAGATAGGTGTTTGTTGTTTCCAAAATGCGAGTCACAGTTTATATGCTTGCAACGACCTTATTCTTCTAAGATAATGTCACAAAAGTAATAAGTTCGTTTAGATTCCCATTTGGGTTAAACCAAGGTTGACGAGGTTGAAACCACTGGCCTGTAGCAAGACAGAGCTATTGGGTATAGCTGAGAAACGACCATTACTGATACAGGGTGTCCCCAAAATTGAAACACTTCCCAAACATTGAAACACTTTTGCGTCTTTATGAAATCTTTAAATTTGAGTGCACTTTATATTGCTTTTCTCCAGTGATTGCATGTATCGGGGTGTTTTACTCCTGAAAAAACGAAGTCATAATCTTTACTCAAAGTCTCCTGTTTCGTGACTTTTCACTCTGAGCACTTAGCGTCAATCTCGGTAGTGAATGGAATGTTCGATATGTTCTCCGTTTCGATTCACGCAGGTACTGAGTCTGACTGGTTTAATATTGCCGTCTGACCGGCCAGTTTGCTTTTTGCCTGCTCTTGTTTTGTTTAGGTTATCCACAATCCCGTGTTCTCTGAATTTTTCCGCCTGATGTCGCATCGTATATACGACGACCGGATGGTGCTTTCATGTCAGCATGTGCCGCATAGCGTTTTTGAGTCTTCACATATGACTATAGGTCTCATGGTCATTCTGCAATTTCTGTCGGTTGCTCAGTTTGTAAACCATCGTGGCCTAGATTTCGAAATGTCCGCAACAAACAATCTCCTACCCTTGGATAATCACAAATCACAAAAAAGAATTGTTAGAACAAAAAATAAAAAGTAGAGATCAAAACAAAAGTGTCACATTTTTGGGCGCTCTGCAGGTATGGCCACCAGCTTTAGGGAAATCCTTAGCTTTGCACGACGTCCATCACTAATCATTCTTTTAATGGTGAAGGCAAATTAATACTTAGAAATTTAGGAAAGATTATGAAAAAATAAGCAATGAAACATTTAGGTAGGCAAAAATACGCACATCGTACTGGCCTTGTTCTAAATGTACACGACTAACTGACAATGGCTCCCAATCTGGTATTCGCGAAGGCAAAGCAGAAGGTCCTCCAGCATAGCCTCCTCTTACAAGGTAATACCAATCAACGCCATTGTGTATTGATTACAGAATCACCTTCGCAAATTGTTTTTCGTTACATCAACACGTGCGCTGTTTGAGAAGAGGGAAGAAGAGACTTTCTGCTAGCAGTCATTTACGACTGAAATCTTGAGGGATTTAACTGTCTGCACAAATATTCGTGCTGTTGTTTGAAAAATTGCCAGGTCTTGTTTCGATGAATGCCGTATTTATTTTGTAAACGATTCCGCAGTTTTGAAGGAACCAAACACTGGTTGCCATATTTAACATTGCAAAACATGCATCGGGGAGGCGGCTCGTGGTTTGGTTCTTCACTTTTGGGAAGAAAAAAGCCATGCTTGCTATAATCATTGTCCCACTTTCACCTTTCAGTTTTTGAACAGGGCTTATTCTCGACGCTAAACTTCCTTTTTGAAATTGGTTCGTTCTTCAAACTGCGAAGCTAATGGAGGTGGCGTGTCCTGATCCATTTCACCTATAGATTTACATTTACTTTCATCAAAACAGTTTTTGCTACGTATTTCTTAGACATTCCAGGTATTATTTTTGTAATAAACAATAATGTAGTTGCACAAATTTCATGATTACATTACTGTTAGAAACCCCCAACATAAAGCCAGGGAATAAAGAAGAAAAATGGACATTATCACTGGATTATCTATAAACGCAGTGTACAGAGTTATTGTGCAAACTGAATTATCATGATTGTTGATAATTGTGTTGGTTAAGTTGAATTAACCGAATCAGTGTGTTCATATATGTCGTTCAATCATGTGACTACTTCGTGTCATGTTCTTGTGAGTCGAATTCCTGCGCTGGTCTGTAGGCTGCAATACACGGTTGCCACTGCTAGTATTTACCAAAGATCGTGTGGTTTGTTTTTGATTTGATCTGTGTGGTTAAGTGGTTCTCGTGAGAATCTTGTGGTTTTTAGTAGCAGTACATTTTATTTCGGAACTGCCCAAATTCGAATTATCACGATTTTTTAGCACAATATATTTAAACCCAACTCTCAGAATTAATGTATTTTTATATTAAATGCAGTGCTAGATATAGCACCATTGTACAGTACCAGTTGCTATACCACCACCATGGGCGTAGCCAGGGGGTGTTTGGACCATGGTCCCCAAAACACATCATATCCATAAAATTTAATTCTAAAAAAATTGATTTTTTAAAAATCCCAATAAAAAGTCCTTTGAAAAAACGAAAGAATGACAATCGACCGCAGACTAGCGAACATTACTGGTCCGTTAGTTCGAGGTTTATATTGCCCCTCTCAAAATCTGATAAAAAAGTCCCTGCATGAAATCACGGTGGTCAACGCTATCGTAATCCTTTGTCTCCTATCGTTCGATTCTTGTCAACGCCCCGGCACATCATTACATCACCCGACACCTAGGCAGTGATGACAAATATCATGCCATTGTTTAATTTTCATTGGAATATTTTCAAAAAATGCCACAAGCTATAGCCCAATCCAGTGTAGTCCAACTACAGGCCCACGGGCCACATATGGCCCGCCGCAGCGTTATCAGTGGTCCGCAGATACTTTCAGGAAAAACCTTCAAATCTGAAATATGTTGAAAAGCGTGTGAGGTTACATTTGTCTCACTGAATTGCTCGCGCTGGATAAAGTGCATTTGTACAAGAACAATGAATAATACCTTTTCTGTGTACCATTATTGTTTGTGTTTTATTTATTTATTTTACGATCAAATTAGAAGGTAGGCCCCCCGCTAACCTTCCGCTGGAACACATTACTGGACAACCTCTGTGTTTTTCGTTGCCTCGGCTTTTCGTTGTCTTGAAGAGTATATCTGGCGCAATGAACTCAGTGCCGCCAAATAAATCCGTCTATCTATCTGCTAAACGCGGCCTTCTCAAAGTGGTCCCCTAATCAAATTAATTACCCATCCCTGCAATTAGGCAATTTTAATTAGAACAAGCATAATGCATGCATTTTATAAAAATGGACAATCGTAACGGTGATAGAGACTGTAGATATCTTCTGGAAATTAGTCAGCAAAGATAGATTTCCCAAACTGAACCATTTCGCACTAAAAATGCATTCGACGTTTGGAAACATATACACCTTTTTTAGTTTTAAAACTGCTTTATAGCCTAAATCATTTTGTTGGAAGTGGTCCGGAAGTTGCCACGTTTTTGTAAAATAGCCCATAGGTGAAAAGTAGTTGGCCCACGCTGACCTAGTCAGTGGGTGGGCTTATTAACATTAAATATTGGCAATTGAAGTGAAGAACTCTACAAAGGTAACGTTGCTCAGTTTCAATAGGACTGCTGTTTTTCTATGTGACCTAATGGTGTTGGAAAATGCAATTCTTGAAGCGAAATGGTGCAGTTGATGTTTGCGTGTAGCTTAGAGTTCAGTTTGTAGGTTTGAACTGCAAGTAGAGTGAATCAGAGCCAGCCAATAGGCATTGTGGGTTTCGTAGAAGTCTCCTTTCTTCAACGGTACACGTAACATTTGCAGTCATAGAAAAAGCCATTTCAACAAGACAAGCTTACAAAAAGAGTTGCTCTCATTTTGATGAATTCGAGACATAAACCTTGGTCTGAAAACCTAACAAAAAGGTATGTTTAGGTATGACTGTGGTGAAGGCTTTTATTAAAAGGGGCGTTAATCGAAACAGTTGCACCGCTTGGCAATGGCTGTACTGAATAAAGTTGCTCAGCCCAATTACCGTAGAACGTGAGACGTTGTAATCACTGCTGAACATTAAAAAGGCCTATGCCACCTGGCTGGTTTCGTAATACACTTTCCCAAATAGACGCATGTTGGCAACGAGCGAAGGCAAGTAGTAACACTATGCACGACTAATTTGATCAAGCCTAGCAGCTAGACCAAATTTGCAGGTCACGATGAAGGTTGCAAGCCAGCGCTCAACCAAAGCCGATTTTAAACCTTTTTCACCTATTTCATCAAAATGGGTCCCGCACCTTTAGAGGGCCCCACGCAAGTGCCGACAGAGTTAACATTTGAATTTTTTTTTATATTCTAAGGGAATTAAATCCAGAGATGCCGGAGAGCGGGCGCATGACGGGGACATTTCTCCCCTACCCTTTCATAAATGGGGCAATGGAGGCGGCGGTGCCTTTTTATGAAAATGTCATAGGTAATTTCATGGTTTACCATGTTCGAATTGAAACAAATTTATTGCACCTATTCGCACACCCAGAAATTTCAGACTGGTTTTCTATGTTTTCTGGTATTATTTTTGAGGTCAACATCGTTGCTGAACAGAAACAAGCATAGTTGGTAACGATTTTCTTTTTATGAATTTATATTGCCCTCAACTTTTTCATGGCCTTCCCCTGCCCTGTACCACTGTTCCGGCATCCCTGATTAAATTCACGTGAAGTAAACAATGATGTGTTTTTTACATCACTGAGATCATATTATGACATTTATTATTATAGCCTGCTTTATGCAGTACATATACTTTTTTAGTTAAAGATGGGGATACTACGCGAAATATTAACATAAAGAAATGTTTAAATCTGCAAAGTACAGTAGGTATGCCGCCATCGCACCTCAACTTTTTTGTTTGATATCCTGGAATGAGGAAACGATTAAAGTTAAGTGGTGGGCTTGGCGGACACTAAAACCCAACAGGGTAGAAAATTTGACGAAACATGCCAGTTCTGTACATGTATATGCAAAGGAAGAATAGGAAAAGTAATTATGAGGAAGGTGGCAACAAGCAAAGAAAGCAAGACTCATATGATCAAAAATGAAAAACAAGACCCATTTCAGTTTGTGAGTGTTTGATTGTGATCTTCACGATGCTTTATTAATCCTTATATCTTTAAATAAGCACGAAACATGGTCTACTTTCTTTCTGAATATTTGCTAGCAAATTTTAGGGGTGAAAAGGGCGGCAATTTTATGATAGACCCCGGACGGCACTTGGCCTCGCTACGCCACTGATTGCAAAAGACACTGGGTTTCGATGAGAGTGAAGGCAAAGCAACATAACGCAGAAGAAACAAGGTTAGCAACGATTTATTAGATAAAAAGCTGCGGCAAAAAGGTAACATGCAACATATGAATTTACTGTATGGTTTCTTGGAAAATTTCAATTGGAAACACCCTTTGAAGTAGTTGGGCTCAGCGAAGAAAAAATTCGTCGTAAAATTTTGTCCTCAAAAATATTGTCGCAAAATGTTTTTTTTTTGAGAAAATTTTTTTAGTTTTGAAGAACTTGTCAGTGAAGATAATTTTTTCAGAAGTAAATGTGTTGTTTGTAAAAAAACGTTGTTTTTTAATATACCAAAATTTTTACATGGCGCAAAGTGGCCTACATACATGTTTTGAATTTATTGGCGCACAACTTAAACAGATCCATGAAGTGCTGTTCTATTTGCTACTCATGTTGTTTCGTAGCGTTTGCCACCAGGTTTAAAATCAAACAAACAAATGAATAAGCTCTTCTGGTGATTATATTTTTATTATCAGCCAACGGTTCGCCCACCTATTCAAGTGGGCTTCTGCAGGGCAATGTTTTCAACCACAAAATATGTAGCATACCAATAACAAGAAACAATTAGTAGTATGACGTACAAAGACAAAAAACGCAAAGCTGGCCAACTCGTTATAAGAATGGTGGCAGCGTATCACAGATAATACGTGGAAGTGTAAAATGAAAAAACGTTGGAAAATGATGAAGCGCAATAACACAACAAAACAGGGCAAAGCCTACATTGGAAT
>JGI24159J19872_10004102_pt1 | contig 18464 bp, 10 predicted proteins | sample Ectturendosymbi4_FD_19872 | JGI IMG/M metagenome (IMG submission 19872) | reverse complement strand
TTCGACTTTTCACCCTCAGGCCTTCCCTGACCTCATACCACCCTTCTTGCTTGCTTGATTCCGCAGTTTCTCCCTGCTATTTCTATTGCTTCCGCTGTCTGAGTGCTTTCCGTCGGGGAAGAACCCTTGGACTTAGTCGAATTTCGGTATGTAATGGCCCTAGCGCCATTACACGTGCTACTAGTGTTTACACTGAGGCATCACTCCGCTCGACGCTTGGTTGGCAGATGGCGTGTCACTCTTAACCTAGTGTCCTCGGAATAGCAAGATGGTGTACAACATGATTGCAGAACGCTGGCACTCTCTGCACAATCTCGGGGAGTTAATTTTTTTCTAGGATATGGTGGAGTGGAGAAGCACGCTATCGTTCAAGGTTTACATCAAGGGCAAATCTAGTAAGTATGGAATCAAATCACGAATACTGGCCAACTCCCATTCCTTGTTCTCGAGTGCAAGGTTAAACACCGTCGGCGCTCTCCGCAGCCACCTCGACGAACCATGAGAAATTCGTGATCCAGGCAGAATGAGAGCTGGCAATATCGTAGCCAGGGACAATAGCAAGGTTATCGTTCTGGCTTGGACAAATAATCGAGTTATGAAAGCATTTTTAACAAAAAGGACGGCTCTCTGGCATCGATATCCAGACGTAAGAAACGAGGTGGTGGGGAGCAGGAAGAAATAAAGCAAATGATTTCCTATACTATCCTTTCGTTGGAAAACATGAAGTGTACGAAAAAGGTTTTCTAAAACAAAATACCCTACAACGAAAAAATGTATAACTGATCACGATTCTCTGCTCTTAACAATAAAACGTTAATCGATATTCTTCTCTTTGTCCTTCCAGAGTTGCCATTTAAGCCCACAGTAATCATTTTGGCAGCACTGATGATTCCCGAAGCATTGTGGTCGCTTTCAATTCCTCCTCCGCGAATCCCGATCTGTCCACTTTTTGGTGCATACCAGTTGTATATCATTTCCTTTGTGCTACGTCGCTGTTTTCTAGAGAGAAGTAAATGGTGGTGGGGAGAAAAAATTATATTGCGCCTCAAAACATTGTTCAGGGTAAACGGCGTTGGAATGATGAAGAAACAGTTATGATAGCCAATTGAATAAAGTTTATTAATGAAGCCTACACGAACTTTTCCGCAATGGACCCTGGAATCAAAAAAAAAGGTCAAGAAATAAAAAGATCGGTATGAGATATGTCTTGAGCAGTTGAAAATGGACTAGTCAGTAGTCAGCGAGTCAGCGGGAACTGCAATGCAAGCAGTGAAAGTATCGGTGTCAGAAGGGAATCAGCAACAGGGGATAGGAACGATGAGAGTTTAATTATGTTTATGTTCGAGGGGCATCTCCATGACAGATTAGTGTCAGGGAGATATATTAAGAGCCATATGATTTGAATGAAGTTCAAAGGATATTTGATCAAGATTTAGAGATTTGGATTCTCGAAAAACCAACTAACAGCAATTCCACCAAGGAAACTGACTACAATAACTCTCAGTGCCAAAATAACGTAGAAGATAGGAGTATGTGATAACCAAACTGTACCGGAAGAACAGAACCAAGGTGGCAGGCAGTTGGTATTAATTGATAAGGGAAGATAAGGGACTCTATTTGAATAAAAAATAAAGGATGCTAATTGAATAAGAGCTGATAATGCCTACCTCGTAGGCGAAATATATACTCTGTAAGATCTTTTAGTGTCTGATTCTTTGCTGGGAAAGGTTTCTTTCAACAGACAGTGGGAAGACAAGGGATAAAAATTTTGATTTGACTTAATCTGACTCGATTAGAAACGTACTGGAGAAACCTGTGTGCAAGGGAATCGTTAGCTGCTTATCAATTCAATGTTATGGGTACTGGTTATCTAGGTGTGGCGGCGAAGGTTCTATGTAACGAGGTCTGCTACACATGGAACGAAATCTGCTAAGGAATGTTCTTTTATAACTGCTGTCAGATGAGGGTAATACCTTCATTACACCTAGTGCAAAGATTCAATGCATGGATGTTATCCGGCCTTCTACCAGGTAGTTTTGATCAAGATGTAACCACACTCATCCCCAAAGCCTCATGTGTCACATCGGAAGATAACTTCCAGCCTATAACAAAACAATTATCCCCTAACGGTTAATTCATCGATATGTAGCCCGTCGCATGGTGGCGTTATTCCCTAAGGATGTGAGACAAAAGGCCTTCCAGGTGACGGAATAACGCATAACTTAATATTAATTCAAGCAGTAATGGAATATCACACAACAAATCTTAAACCATTATGTCTTGCTTTTCTGGATGTAAAAAAAGGTTCGATTCAGTCATCCACACGTCCCTGCATCCGGCTTGACAGAACCTACTTCTTGGAATAACTATTACTACAGTACTACCGATTCATCTGTTTCGGTTGCTTGCCGGGCTTAGAAGACAACTGTTTTTAAGTAGCAACGCAGACAAATGTCAAATTGTTTGGGCTTCAAGTAGGCTACGATTTCCCAGTATAGAGGTATTTGCTCATGATTTGCAGTGTGCTGAATTTAGCGCTAGAGGAGTTTTCTTCCCCCGAAGGCATTTTTGGCTCAGGGCTCAACTTTCCCCAGCACCCCACTCCCTGCAGACCTCCCCTGGGTTCACCACTGAGCCGCAGTATTGGAAATTTTACGATAATTAACGACTGGTGCAGATTTTTGAGAAGACAAAGGAGTGTGTTTTGAAAATTGCAGAGATATATTTTGGTATTCCCCTCCAACTGCGCACCTGCAGGCGATGCATTTCGTTTTCCAGTTCAAATATAAACAACGCCCAACAACAGCATGTTGTCTGCAGTTGATTCCTGCACAAGCAGCTTCAGTAAGCGTGCTGTTAACACGAACAAATTCAAGTGACCGCAGAGTGGGACTAAATCGTGCTTTGACCTTTTGAAAGGAACTGTTTCACAGGTCACCGAAATGCAACGGAAGAAGCGCAAAAGGCAAAATAGCCGGTTGCTGCCACTTGCGCCAAAAAGTTCATTTGGGGGCATTTCGGTCATCATCTGAATATAGGCGGCTCGAAATAAAGGATGGTGCAGCAAACGCATCGAGGATGACCGACCAACAATGCTCCTGAAAGATAACTTTAAGAAACAACCAAATCCAACCTGCGCTCTCAGCGGCGTTCCTTCTCTAAAGGTCACGTCGCAATACTTCCTAGTTTACGGGGTTCTTAATTCAACACCACTCACTTGCATCATTTAGCAAATCTTCGACTACATTCGTGCGAGATTTAATTAATGGATTGCTGTCAACCATTTGCAATTCTGGCCAGTTTGAAAAACGGCTTGTTTTATGAAAGACAGACATGCGCCACAGTGTCAGTCTTGGACTTATACCCCCCAAACAAAGCTCCAAGCCCTCCAAATTGAAACGTGAAACTCTATAAATAAGTGGTGTTTTCGTTAGTTTTATAATGTCAAGCCCCCCCGCAGAACTGCAAAGCCCCCCTGTTGAAAGCTTTCTGGCGACGGTTCTGCACAGTGTGGCTGTGGTTTTTCTTGCAAAGCATATAATCCTGCCTGCCTTATCCTGATGACACGTTCAAAGAAAGCACAGACAGAACTGATTATGAAGTTGGTAAATATTTCTTTTACCTACGATTTCTTGCTTGTTCAAATTCCATCAAAACCACAGTCAATCGAAACGAAACCTTGCGTTATTACAGTGATGGACAGGTACAGCGAGAAAATACACGTAAGGAGTTGCTCTAAAAACGGTTACTCCCTTTGGAAAAAACAAACATAAGAATATCAAAGGAAAGAATCGATAAACAATACAAAAGAGTAACTGTCGAACTTTATTAAAAACCTATTTCCGATTCCGAGCCTGCAAGAGCACCAACGCACAATCCATAATAGTTACGCAAGTGACGTTTAGACAGTCACGGCTGAATACAGCAACCACACGAGGTGAAATTATGGGCGTAAAAAACAAACTAAAAAAATCGTGAAGTAATGAAACGCGTAGCGGCGAACAACAAAATCTCAGCGTGAATTTCCGACAAGAAATATGCGCAAGTCAGTAGTTCACTGTTATCGCAAAATACGTTTCTAACGACGGCTCGGTTGGGAAATGTCGGATTTCATGCTTGATGGGAGGAGTGCAACCGACAAAGACTGTAAAAGAGCTACAGTGGGCATGGAGTTGACTGTTTCAATAAAGAGTTGCTAATAAAAAAAGAACGCTCTTTACTAAGACCATTAGTGTATAAAACGCAAACGGTCAACACTATTACAATGAAAATCAACCGTGGACTGGTTTCAGGTAGGGATATAATGAGCCCAAAACCTCACAAACGTCTGAAAAACACATCGCATGTGGATTGCGTGGGAAACGCGTTTATCAAAAAAGCACCTTTCTGACCATAAACTTGTAATGAGCTAGCAATTTCGAGATGTTGTTCTTCTTGCAAGACATCTCATGTTCGCGCATCGGCACTGGTGTTATGATTTCTTGAATAGAAACACGCGATCGTTGTGCGTCAGTGAGCGCTTGAAAGAGCAGCCAACAGAGTCTTTCATCCGAGTCTGATGTGGTTACCCCCACAACAATGTTCTGGTTACTTCTTTCCCGAGTAGTATCTTCCCGCTACCGGTACAAAGTAGTTCTTGCTCGGCTTCAGACCCGCCAGCAGGTCGTTTCTCGACGACGACCTCGGCGTTTTGCTCGCGGCGGAACGCGCGCGCTCGTTCAGGATCGAATCGCAGATCTGCTTCGAGGTGATCTGCGGCACGAACTGCGACGGCCTGTGCTTGATCAGGTAGTGCTCGAGCGTGTCCCAGCCGCCTCCCACGCGCACCATCACGTGACGTCCTCGCAGCATCTGCCCGAACAAAAACGAGCGACACGCCGTGTAAGGATTAACTTTCAAAACTAAAACGGACGACACGCCGTGTAAAGATTAACTTTCAAAAAGGATATGCGGTGCAAGAGGCGAAGAAGAAGAACACCGTATTTGGAATACAGCAACATGATTATAATGAAAATCACGGCCAATGAAAATGATATCAATGACATATTGCAAACGTTTCGATGACTCCTGTTATCATCGCCAGCGCATTGCAAACTGCCACGTGATATTTGGAATATGACTATATTTGGAACATAACCACGTGTAATCACGTTGCAAACAGCCAGCGGGCGCAACGTCAAACTTTGGCTGTTCATGGAAAGAGGGGGGGTGACACTTAACCAATTTCGGATGGGGGAACCTGTCGGCACCAGGACCCAATGACCCTCACTTCCACTGGTCTGCATGACAGAATTTTTAAAGCCGTCTTACTGCGAAACGAAGGCCTCCATTACGCAGCCCTCAAAATAAAGAGCTTGTGAACGTCGTAAGATCTATACTTAAACTTATTGCGGTCTTTTTCTAACCAAACACGCGTACCGACCGAGTGCCGCCTCTGTCTGTTTCCAAAGCAACAGCAGCCCTTTCAAGCGCCAAAGGCTTCAAAACGCGCAGGAACGGCACGACCACAGATAACCGCACAGGAGCAAAGAACCCTAGCTCGGGCACGTTATAGGATTTGAACTCCATGAGTAACTTGCTATTTATCACGTTCTCTAAGTCACTCGGCAGTAAACTCAAATGAACTTCATTTCATTTCAACAACCCCAACACCACTGGATTGGTCCCAAAGCGCCAGTAACTCGATCAGGCTTTGGAAAGCTATAAAGTCCACTAGGTACGTCTTAACAGTACAAGAAGAACAAGCGCTTTACCCTGATGAAGATGAGTTTTCCGTCTAGATTGTACACTCCTTCACCGACGCGTTCAATGTCAACCTGTCCTTCAAACGGCGGTCCATCAACGATGTTATGCACGGCGTCATCGAGCTTTAAGACCTGTGACAAGTTGAACGTTAGAACAACAACCGTAACTTGGTAAAGCCAGTCAGAATAGCAGACAAGCACACTTTGCAGACACCTGTTAGATTATTATAAACAAAAAGCACCATACATTTCCATAAAGATATTTCGACGCGGCAAGTTTTGGTCGTTCACGCTGATTGTCTTTGGCACACGACTGGACATGTGCTGTGTACACTTTCCCACATCAGCTTTTCTTCTCGGGAGGGCAGCAGCCCTAGAAGGCCTCGAAATACGACACCACGGCTTTTAGCAATCTCTGATAGTTATGCTGGTTTCACACCAAGGCGCGGCCAAGCCAGAGTTGTGATCACTTTTACTTGGTCCATGGTCGACCCCGGGTCGCTTTGTCGTTGGGTAGCGTACTCTTTCAGTCGCAACCCAAGATCATAGGTGAAGATCAGAAAAAAGACCGATTTGAAAATTGACAGCTTAGCAGTATTTGGAAGCTCCTCCCATTTTGTCACCAGAGTGACGAAGCTCACGCAGAACTACCTTTGCTTTTACCAAATTTGTGCAATAAACTCCTTGATTTGTCTTCATCACTTGTGAATACCAACTCAAGTTACCTGACCTTCTCCACCTGCTGCAGTGCACTGTCACCAACTTGCAGCATGTACTGCCTTGCGTTTCCGGAGAGATATGACCCATCAGTCTTTTCGTGCTATAATTTCATCCTCGCTTGCTCCCACGAAGCAAGACCCGATTCAAGGATGCAACTGCCAGCAGTATGAAATCGTCCGCAAAAAGCAAACGGTTGATCATGCAGCTTCAAGCAGCGATGCCCTCGTTGACTCGGACTGCATATCCTCCATGTTTTGTTCAACTTTTTTACGGTATCTCTTTCAGGCACTTGACCTAGACTTTTCCGGGGTGGCTAAATAAAGAGCTATGCCTCGGTAGTTGGTGCATTCTCTCCTGTCTCACTTCTTGCGTGTGGGGATGATCACTGCAGTTTGCCAACCTTTCGGTGTCCTTGCAGAGCACCAGGTCACCTTACACACACGAGTCAGCCAAAGAACTTTTCGATTCAAAGCTTCTGAGCTTTTCAGGTCGGATTTCATCATAGCCTTCAGCCTTCAATGTCTTGACAGCTGGGATGACTTTGGATGCAGTGATGGCATTTTCCTCACCAAAATCTACCTCCTGTGTGTCCAATGGTGTGATAGTGACTGGGTTTAAAAGATCTTTGAAATACTCTCTCCATCTGCCAAGGATGTCTTACTCGTTGCTAAGTAAGATACCATTTTAGTCTAGGATGGATCTAGCAATATCAGATTTTTGGCCATGGAGACGCCAGATGGTTTGCCAGAATAATTTGTTGGCTGCCAGTAACTGGAATCCAGGTTATGCCCAAAATTATCCCAAGATTGCATTTTGGACTTTTTTACCGTGAGGGCTGCGGACTTTCGCTCGCTTCTCAGAGGTGTCTTCTGCCATCATTATTGCCAACATCACCATGTCAGTCAATTACACCCTTATGGAACAGGGTGGACATTGTTTTTGGCCCCCACACTCCCATGGAAGAGAGTGGATGATGACTTCTGGCCTTTTTCAACCACAGTCTGCCACAAATAACCACAAAAGCAAATTTTCAGCTATTTCCCAACAATAAAGCTACGGCATGAAATACCAAAAAAAACAGCTCGGTGGACCAAGTCAACAAATTTGCAACGTTTACTGAAAAGTTTGTACGAACCGACAAAATGAAAATTTAAAACTTATCAGCGAAGAAGAAAACAACAAAGAAACCTGTTTTCTGTTTTTGATGTTTAATGTCAGAGGAACAGCAATGGTCCGGAAACCATCCACACCGTCGCCTTGCTCAAAATTTTCCCTGTCAATCTGCTGTTCAAGAGCTATCAGTTCAGGAGTGATTATTCCGTATCTGCGTAGCAAACAATAGCAATTCGAACATGAAGAGCCATCGAAAACATGCAACACTGGTCCGGAATGACTGACCCAACTAAAACAAGCGTTTGAGAAGTGGGCAAACAGCGAAAGTAAGCGCTTGACACGAAACTGCTCAATAATATATGGCTCGAGTGAACCAAGCGACATTCTAGTCTGTTACGTCAGTCGAACAGTTAGGAATTGGCCTATTTAAAGTCCATACCACTCACGCTTGTCTACTTTGTAGCAAGAGGTTTATAATTGTCGGTTTTGCAAATGCAAATTCTGTTGGGCCTTTCGCTTCAAACGCGTTTTCATTTTTTTCTGACACAGTCTGTACTGTATGAGACTTGACCGGTAAGTAGTCGATTTCTATACCTCTGACTGCTAGGCACTGCAAGCAGTTGTGCTGGAAACATACCAAAATCTAACGCGGCGAACAGTTTCTGTGCGATTTTCTCGTGACCTGCTTCGATACACCTTTAGAGAGAAACCAAGATTTTATGTTACGAAACAAAGCAAGCACGCAATTAGCTGAAAATAAACATAAACTTGGCTTCTGCAAACAAAGCACTAAGGCGGAATTCCACAAGCTGGAAGGTGTTAGCGCCAAGGCGCACGCAAGAACAGCGCTGTCAGCAAATGATCCCGAGATAACCCGCACGAAAGAAATGCAAACGAAGAAATAATCAATATTAGTTTGCAAGAATTTTTCACTTTCAAAAATGCTGCGCCACAAAACGCAAAGACAATTAAAAGCTCTGGGTTTGCTGTTAAGCTTTCGGGAAATCAGCCGACTGGGCTCTGCTTGCTTCACTTTGCGATGATTCAGACTTGCACGTATCTGTATTCAAGTAACTTGTCTTCACAAAGGCGACGATGTTGAATCGATCAGCAATTTTTAATGGGAAGTCGATTTCATGTAACACTGCGCCCTAAAAACTTACTAAAACAGAATTCTCATATTTGAATAAGATATCAGGACTGAGGCTGCGTAGCGTTACGTGAAATCGACTTCCTATTTAAATAAAATTGCTGATCAATTCAACTTCGTCACCTTTGTGGAGACTAGTTATTTGAATACACTAAAGGAAGGGTATCGGATAGACAATACCTGTGCACACAAATCTGGTTTACTTAACTTGGAGTGCTTGCCATTCGGTCAGGCACGAGTTCAGGTCTAACAAGAGCATTTGAAAGAGATATTCGCAGTTTTTTGCATGCAGCTCGTTGTAGAAATTAGCCTTTTCTCAAGACTTCAACAAAAGCTTACGGCTTACACTTGCATATACTCTCTACTGCACTCCTGCAGAACACGAAGTTTCTGCTTCTTTGTTTTAAACTGTACTGACCTATAAAGCTTGTGAAGATGAACCAAGATCACAGCGAAAACGAAGTAAAGCCGAGTGAAACTTAGCGTTTAATTCAATCCTAAAATGTACAGCATCTATTGAACTTTGTCGCCGGCAACATGCTTGCTGCCTCCTTGGAAAAAACATGGAAACGCAGGTCATGACCAAATATGAAATTCCATTACTTTTCTTTTCTCCGTGTATCGATTAAGTTTGGCAAACGCAAAGCATACGTTCTGCTGCACTGCAGTTGAATGCCGTAAGTTTTTTTTCTCAAGTACTATTCTCGCTGATTTTAGTTGTTTCTCTAGCCTAGCGAGACACGCTGGTCAGCACGTTCTTCAGCGCATCGGGTCGTCTATCCGAAATAGTGCATTTAAATCGTGCGGTGCTGCATTCTACAAGGCTTAGATTCTAAGAGATAGATTCTAAGACTCTTCGACTCGGTGCAACTAATGCCAGGTGGTTGACATGCATCGGTTTGCCCAAAAAAGCAGCTTTTGTACTGGTTGCCATACTCGAGGTTTATCAATGGAGTTCCCACTTTTGGGGAATTTGTCCCTAGATTGGGAATTTCAGCAACGTTTTGGGAAAAATTTGGGGATTTGAGGTATTTGGGGATTTTTTAGGGAACCTGCACTTTGTAGGATAAAACAGGGAACAGTGTGGTCACGCGTTTCCATCTAATATGATAATCAGAGTGTGATTTAACTGTCAGTTCCAGGATGTTGTCTATCTGTTGTATCTAAACGAGTCTAATCTCTACGGTCAAATGCAACCAACCAGGTCTTGAAGCATAGCGTTGCTGAAATTGGATGAAGTCAGTCGACTCAGTCGGCAGTGGCTTTATGTGGGGTTTATTTGTGATGTGGTTGCAAAGGTACTAACCATAAAATCATTAGGGTTGCGTCATCAAGGATAACGTCATTTGGTCAATTTTAGAAAGGACGGTGCGAGTCAGTGAGAACTGGTTGTTAAATTTAAAGGATTGTGAACATGAGAAAAGAAGAGTTGCTCTTGCAATGCTCTATGGTAGCGGTAATTGAAAGACTTAAAGTGAAGTTACAATAGAGATAGTTTCTTAATGTCCCCAAAGGCATAACCAGCAGAACATATCTTGATGTTAAAAGTTGACGATATCTATTTGTTTTTATAGTGTACTGGTATGCATGGGTGTAAGAAGGGGTTGGGGGCTTAGCCCCTTGGATGTTCAAATTTAATATTTGTTTGTTACGTTTTTTAGTTAAAATATGCTTTTCTTTTAGTTTCGAGTCGATGAGATCAAATTTCACCCCTGTTGGTCCCCCTGGAAAATTTTTTCGGCCACCCCATGGAAAATTTCATTATTGCCTCAACCCCTAGAAAATTTCATCTGACGCCCGTGCTGACATGTGCTGTAATCATTATTACGCCTATACCAAAGTAATGCAAATGAGACATAATCAGCTTTAGCTGAACCTTCAGCAAAAATCCATTTTGAGCAAAAATTTCGCAGTGAATGGTTTTGTTGCCACCTCTTAGCGTGACGCTGAATGCGCGGTTCACCACGAACGGCATGTGCGCAAAGAATTGCACCCATATGTGAGTGGTGTGAACAAGCAATAACAGAATGATCACGGGTGTGATCTCCGTTGCTGCTTGCTGCCACCGTGTGGGCTTTGTACGCTTGTTCGGGCTCTCCGAAAGCAGCAGCTGCATTCGTCTGAATTACAAACTGGTTGGTCACCCCTTCATCAAGTGCGAGAAATCCAGTATGTTCAGTGTCCGTGAAACTGTCCCTTGTCGTAGATCGCACGAATAAAGCACAGAAACAGGTAATCACATCCAGTTACTTAGTTTTATAGCAAAACATAACTTGACTTCCAGGCTTTCACTAGGGCCAAGCCATTGTTTTCTCTTTTTTAGTCAAAAGCACCTCAAGAATCATCCCAAAACTGTTCTTAAGCACATTAGTCAACAAAGTGACACTAAGTGTGCAAATATAATAAGCCAGGAAGCTGGTTTACAGGGATGCCGGAGCAACGCTGGCAGCATGGGAAGCAGTGAAAAAATTGAGGGCAATGGAAAATTATAAAAACAAACAAATTGTTACCCTTACGTTTTGTTTCAGTTCAGCTACAATATCGACCTCAAAAATAATAACAGAATATTTGTTGCAGCCACAATGCTGCATCGCCCTGAGCCGACCAAAGAGAGAGTCGAACCGCCGACCATCGGCATAACAGCAATAGAGATCCCCACTTGACTAGGTGTACTCTGCTATTACTGATACGATATCAACGTCAAATGTGGCGCATAATCACCACGCCACAACCATTCTGATTTTTTTTTCTTGTTGTGCGAAAAGCTGCAATGAACTTGTTTAAATTCGATTTTAATAATTATGAAATTACCCCTGATACTGTTACGAAAAAGGTACTTCCGCCCTCGTTGCCCCTTTTTGAAAGGGCAGGCTGGGTAATGCCATTGTCATTTTCCCGTTCTCCGGCGTCCCTGCTGGTTTATACAGTATTTTGATGTGCTAAAAGTTAGGTGAGAATTACACGCTTCTTTGTACAAAAGCTAGGGAATTTTGGTGAAATTTTGGGAATTTTAAACTCATCAATAGGGAATTTCTAGTCAACATTTATGGAAACCCTGTTTATCAAGTTGTGCAAACAGTTTTCAGAGTGTCTGCAGCAAAGCACTTGCCACAATTTACATCTAGTGCGAGATTCTTCAGTCCTACTTAGCCCTGAAGATAAGTTTCACGAAAAGACTTTTGGCTTTAGCTGTGTTGTTGAATTAAAAAGAAAGATTTTTGTACTAATAAATTTAACAAACAAAACGCTGGAACTTCGTGGTTGATGAAAAAAACGATGCAAAAACGTACGGGTGGTCAAATTCCGCAGTTGCGATTCTCCTCTGTTAGACAGTTAGGCAACAACATAAATGAGCTGTTTGTACGATTCAAACATTCCAAATCTTTGTGAATGATTTCTATCCGAAGATAAGTCGGGGTAAAGCAATCTGATGAATCACACTAACCAACTAATAGTTGAAAGCAAAAAGAATTTGAAATGTAATTTGTCTAATCTGAATTTTGCGCAAGTATTTTTTCCCAGGTAATAGTTACAAACCTTGAAGCAATTCTTGCAATTTCCAGCAAGCATAACACGATGTTTCGTTGTTCCTTCATCAACACTGAAAAATAGTCGCATGACACAAGGCTGTTGAAGCAGTTAGCTGAAATAGTGTATTTTAAAATACCAAATTATCATAAAACTGGCAGGGCAACGGAGACGACAAGCAATACTTGGCAACATATAACGTTAGTCCTAGAAGCAGGCGTCTGCCAACCACCTACTTCTTCACAACTCCCTGATTTGGCCAATCGGTATTTACTGTAACAATCGGCTTTGCTCGTTTCTTCATGATTTTGCTCATTAGTACTTTGATTTTGCTCATTAGTACTTTATCATTACGGAAATAAGATGCAGTTGAATATTACCTCTCAAGTCATTACCGAAAAGAAACGCGTAATTGAGCATTTGGCAGTCTCGATACAAGAAGACGAGCAAAACAACAGCTTTTCTGAAAGATTTCACTAAGTATGATATTAGTGGGTGAAGAGCTCCGCTGGAATAAGGACAGCGTTTAACGCGACCAAAGCAACTGCAAATATACTTCGTTCCAAAGTCTGTTTCAAATAACAATCGCTGCGAGAAGATCACTTCAAGAATTTAAGCCCATTCACGTGCGATGCTTTTGCCGTCCGCTATATTACGTTAAATTTTTGCACTAAGTTTTAACTACGTTGTGCCGTATATGTTGGTTGACTGCAATCGGCGAAGGACAAACACACGACTCTTCTCCCGGGAAGTTGAGTTTAACGCTGTTGGCCCCACGCGCAATAGCGGGCGACCCACAATCGGCGGATCGATCTGTTCAATCTGTCGATTTGAAGGCGACCACTGTCTTCCAGGTCGAGTGAAAATCAGGTTTTGATTTACTCCGGGAAAATTTTGTTTGGGCAAAAATTCAAACACATCAAGGGCGAAACACTGCCGGATTTTATTCTAAATTAAACGCGTTGCATTGAGAAATTCTTGTTTTGTCTAAAACACATTAAGAAATACCTAGCAGAAAGGAAAATTGTTTGAACACAACAAGAACTCCTTGTTTTTTGAAACGACTTCAGCGCTCTGCACGATGACCACAAACACTAAACCGCAACAGCACAAAAATGTTTCCAACCTGCACATGTAAACGCGAACAAAGCTTATAGAACTTTGCCCCCCCACACCAAGCTACCCTGGTGGGTTGAATTGTACGCTGACAACTAACAGAAACACAACAGAGAATTGTTCGCATACCTAGATCCTCAGATTCAAACATGCAAGCATTGTCGATTCCCAACTGCCGGCACCATCTGATGAAATTTGCCGCGTTGTCTCTCGCCAGGAAGGAGCGAGGCTGTGCGTTGCGGCGATATGAAGGAGGCGATGGAAGTTTACTAAGAAACCCTTCAAAGCAATATTTTTGTATCAAGGAACAAGTTAAACCACATATTTACCAGGGAGTTCACGTATGTCAAGATTTTTAGTTTTCTCCCTGAGAAAATCAACAACGTTGATTTTTCTACTTTGGGTAAGTTTACCAAAGGAAAACTAAAGTTGAAGAGTCAACATGAACTTTTGACAACTACAGTTCTATGTGTCATCTGATTAGTAACTACCGTATCTTCCAAATTGCAGTCATACATTTAAAAGGTCTTTATTTATTTCTCATATTCTCCAGGATTTTGCGGAGTAGCAGTTGAGAAGTGTTTTTGCATGAATCTTGTGATAAAAATAAATTTGTAATTGCAATTGCCATTATCATGTATTTGACAAAAACGTTGACATTCACCGAGGCACCTCCATGGCATACATTTATACTTAGTGTGTTTATCACCATTTCTACTAGAATTAATTACCTAACTTTAGAGCATTCTGGGCTGACATGGGTCTTCCACAGCCATGTGCTCTAGAACCTGACTTTGAATGTGCAGATTGGGGTCGTCTGTGAGTAATGTTGGCAGAGTTAGCATTGCACACAGCAAGATGGCATATGGTGTGTGCCAGTTCACACAGCACTGCTCCAGTTTTCAAATCTTCAAAAAGGGATTTTGATGTTAAGTCTTTGCCTGCAACCAAAAGAAATGGGAGATGTTTTCGAACAATATAAGTTCATAGATTTTATAAAATACAATGCAAAAGGCATTATTTGTCAGAAACAACATTACACAACAAGTTGACAAACAATTTTGCCATAAAGTTAGCACTATTCTTGATTTTTACCTAGCAACTTAGATAGCCATTCTGCCACATCTTCAACCAAAGGTAAAAGAGCTCGGGATTGCTGTTCTCCAATTGCAGTTCGAAATGCTTCGTCAAGCTCATTGTCATTGACTGATGCATTTGTACTCATTTTTAGGGTTGCTCAGAACAGCTGATTCCAGCAAACATAAGTCACACCACCACAAAAAGGAACAAGGTCATAACCAAGAAGTTTTATCTTCAGCAGCAGACTATTAGAAAAACAACCAAATCAGGAGGTTGTTTACTCATTTTTTACTCAACCATTCACACCAAAAGCACAGTAGATTCAACAAGAAACAAAATCCTTTTCTATAAAAACTTTTAATCTGTACAGTTGTGCCATGAACCACTTGGTCTTGTTAAAGAAATACTATTTGAACTTGTTAAAGAAGGTCTTGTTAAAAAATACAAACATGCAAATACTTTCACCAACCACACCTATTTGCAAGCAGCTGTGTGGTTTGTGCTGTTAACAAGCCAAGGTAGCTTTTATTTGACTTTGGGTAAGTCTTTCCAGTAACTTGCATGGGATTCTTTGAAGTTTGTTGAGCTCTTTGACAATTGGTAACAAATGCCATTTTAATAACCTTATAGCAGAACTAGCCAACAGGATAATAATAGTAAATTGTGCCTTTTGTGTGCTACTGTGCTTTTTGTGTGGTAATGACTGACTGTCCAGAAAGGTGAATGCTGAAACACCTCTGGAATGCAAGTTTAGTCATTTTTGCCAATACACTGTTTCCTGCATGTTTATTAAGTAGCCAATACACTATTTCTTTTACTTTTATTGAGTAGATTATATACCACCTCTGTGAATTGCAAGTCATATGTAAATGTTGAGCTGCAGCTAGTCAAGATAGGCTATAATCTTGCACAAATATATTAGACAAAGGAAGCAACAAGAAGTTAAGAAACTTTACACAAGAAAAGAAGGTGTTTCAAAATTTTAGTTAATTTGAAGTCATATTATGACAAAGTGATGGGTCAACAACTATTCCTTAAACTCCTTATTTCTTCCAGCCTAATGTGTCATCTTGAACCTCTAAAATGTCTTTGCAGTCCAAAACAGTTTGCTGAACCCTGTTCTACAACACAATCATGGTTTTAGCATTTTGGAAAAATATTATGGTTGTTACAGCAGTCACTTGTGCACCACACAGCTGATAGGTATACACTATAGTCCTGCACAGGTTGAAATATTTGGCTGCTCCCACACTGCATCCATAGACTTCTAACCTGCACCTGGCCTGCCCCATGCACATTCTTAACCCATGCTCACCCCACCCACACTGTTTTTACCCAATACCTGCCCCTGTCACTTTGTGTCTGAAAACCACTAAAAACTCATGCAACGTGTTTTTGTCGCTAATGGCAGCTTATTCAGTGGTTCATTTTAAAGCCTACAGTAGTTTTACTGAAAATAAAAATGTGAAGTCTTTTGGTCAACCTTGAGTGCTTTGTTCTTAGATTTAAAAGCACTGTTGAAAAAGAGTATGTTGTTAACTGATTTACTCTTTGCTTTTCTGCAATTCATGACATGCCCAGCCATACTTAACACTCATTCATCAGCAGCGTTATATGGGTTCCTGTGCTCGCCGCGCAAATGCAGGTACCTGCAACCCACATAGGTTAAACTGCCACATTCAGGGCCCTAGCATACACATAAGATACAAGTAACTAAAAACCACAATTTAAGTAATTTAGGAGCTATTCATTTTCAAATAGGTTTTAAGTACAACAGCAATTTAATAATACTTTATGAGGTAGATGGAAAAAATTGTTGCACACTTTCAGTACCAAAGGTCTTCCCCAAGAAAATGCACTGGGTTGGGTACTGGGCAATTATTAAGAGTTTAACATATTTATGCCAGTTTCCTAAAACACCTTGTATTAAAGCCCAAATAAATGCTTAATTTGTAAAATCTGTTCTTTGTCTTCATATTCTTTGTACATAAATGGATAGTATCAACTTTTAAAAGAAAAAAAGAGCCAGTATCTAATAGGCCTAGATATTAGATCTGTACACAGCCCAATCTGCTCCAAAAAAAAAAAAAATTTCACAAACATATGTAGACTGGTAATAATAATGTTACTGAAACAATCACACATGATTAAAAGCTATTATTATGAATATAAGTAGGTTTAAATATAAACAATGTCTATTATCATAAAAAATATACATCATTTTAGATATTAACATTCTGATCAAGGGGTTTCAAATTTTTGTTATTATTTAGAAGGTGAGCGATTTCAAGCAGCAGAATGATAAACGTAGGAGAAATTAGCAAATGGTAAGGATGGCAAAATTAATATTTACAGCAAACTGTTTGCAACACGAGACATATTGATTAAAAATTTTGTTTTAGTTACAAACCTTATGGTGGATGTAATTAAGATATTTGTATGTTAGATGTGTTGATAACAGCTCAATGTTGACCAGCAAAGAAGTTCAAAAGCTATATATTTAGCATTTTATACAACACAAGATTGACCTATATACTTTTATTCAACACTGCAATTAAATTTCTTGCTAACATAGAAAAGTTATTAAGCTAGCTTTTACATGTAAAAAAAAGACTACATGTTTTGTAACATTTTGTAGTGAAAAGTGTAGGACTTGGATCAGCAGCATGCAGTAACAAAAAAAACCTACGCATCAGGTATGGTAGACCTATCACCATCACACAGATAGGCTATGCCTCAGGTACATTACACTGTATGTGACGATCACAGGCAGGCATCATTGTATAAAATCAAGGTTTACACGAATTCACAATTACTTTTTAAGTTCATATGTATTTTAGTAAGTATCCTGTACAGTAGCTCACTCACTATTAAAACATATAATATATTTGTTTAAAACATTCATTGCATGATGATCAAGCTACAGTAATGATTTTAACTTTCTTTTTACCTTTTTGCACAAAAAATAACAGAAAAAAAACAAGTTATACACTTGAACACATTAATCATTCATAAAGCACATTAATTAACACATAAAACACATTCATGTTCTACTAAAGTTTTCCAAGTTTTGAAGCTAAACAGACACATGTACTGTAACAACTGTAGTACGGTAGTACTCGTACTACGGTACTGTAGTCTTTACAGAAGCACATCCACATGGTACTCTTTCAGTAATTTACAGTACGATTCTCTTACTTTTGGTTGTGCATGTTGTATTTTATAGGCTACGCCTAGAATAATGGTTGAGATTCACAACAGATAAACATATCCCTTCTGTATGCATTTAGGCAGTGTCTAGCCGTACGGCAGCGTATGGCTAGCTTCTGGCGCTAGCCGTAGGGCACTCTTATTAGGGCGCCCTGTGATTGGTAGAAGCGGTGGTGCGCAGCGGTGCGACGCGGTTAACGTCGTGAAGAGCGGTGAGAGTGGTGAAGAGCATCTTTGCGCTGAAGCGCGTCGTTGAGCAGTGAAAGTGTGATGTAGGCTCACTTATCGGTGCAAACTGGAGTGCAGCGCTGAGCAGAAACCCAAAGTGCACGTAAATGTATAATGGCCATACTAGGTTTGAGGTGTGCAAGGCATGCAGGCAAAAGAATCATAAGAAGGTTAAAAAGTTACACTGTGAGTGAAATATGCACCGTTGTGTTTGTATCATGACACACAGAATCTGTGCGACTGTACGCTGTTGGTGGCCTTGCAGTGTCTACAAAACAGGGTTGCCAGATTGCCAAAACATAAAAAAGCCAAACACACCTCCAAAAAAATCCAAAAAAAAGCCAAACATTTCACAATAGTAAACCTTTATATAAAAAGGTAAAAAGACACACGTAAATGACATTACCACTAAGAGATGCAATTAACCACTAAGAGATGCAACACCATTACACTCCCTTGGCTGTTTCTGGTTATTATTTCATTAAAATGATCAACAGATAGCACCGCACAGTGGCATGCTACACAAACTGCCATTTCCAGTTCAACTTTTTTAGTAGCATTGTCTATGTTATTAT
>JGI24159J19872_10004101_pt1 | contig 18464 bp, 13 predicted proteins | sample Ectturendosymbi4_FD_19872 | JGI IMG/M metagenome (IMG submission 19872) | reverse complement strand
GCTTGATGCACTGAAAAGGATGAGACAAAATGGTCTATCCAAGAAGTTGTGTTGTGTGCATCACTAATGTATGTGGATGTGTCCTGGGGTAGTAGTGTATAATCAGAAATGATAAAATCATTTTCCATACAGAAGTCTTCCAACAAACCTCCAAATGTATTTGTGGTTCCAGCGTTGAAGTCCCCCACAAAACAAATATTTGGGCATTGGAGCTCCGCACATAATTGTCTCAATTTACCCAGGTATGCTAAAAATTCATCAGTATTAGCTCTACTGCAGTATGGTAGATACACATTAAATAAACACCACTCTGATTTTTTTAAAAACACTCTTAAGCCTATTATCGAGCCATGACAATTTGAAAAAGATGAAGCTTTAAGATTTTTAGACCAATATATGGCAGTTCCACCATGTTAGAAAATGGTGCGCAATGTTGTTTAAGCAAGTTTGATTGCAGGTTATTTATACCTATGTTGTTTGTGAAAGCAGTTTGCATTGCATACTTGTCTCTTTCACTCAGTCATTTCAACAAGTCTACCCCAACCTTGCAGCAAGTGTTGCAACCTCTTGGCTGGCGTTGCGTTGAATGTGCGATTCACCAAGATTGGGATGTGCGTGAAGAAAAACACCCATATCTACGTGGTACGAACAAGCAATAATAGAGGGTCTTGTCGGGTGATCTCTATTGTTGCTTGCTGCCACAGTGTGAAGCTAAGCACACTTGCTGCTCGGGATTTCCGATCGCAACACAAGAAATGTAGGCCTAGCCTACTTCCTTGTCTTTCGCTTACCCAATAAATGAAAATGACCAGAGATGAACAGATAGGCCTACTTGGTTTTGGATTTGAATCTTGCGACATTAAAAATATATTGATGGATTTGGATGTAATCATTTTTGCTACCAGATTTAGATTGAATTGATGACATTATTTTTATTTCTTCGCAACTTTCAGTTCAGTTTTGAGACTGCAGGTTACTGTTTTGATAAGAGTTTCTCAAATCCGTTGAGATTGTTTATTGTGTTTGTATGTTGAGCCTTGTCCAGTGGAGTGCAGAGGTCTGGTGATGCCCGGGGCGCTTGCTTGATTGGATGCCCCCTACCAACGCCTAATATTGAGCAGTGGCGTATGGTGGTCATTGTTACTGGATATACGCGGTTTGTGACGTCACAATATTAAGTCATGTTCAGGTTTGCAACCAACGTTTTGGCGAAGTTTGTTGGCACAGCATACGTATTTAGGGACGCCGGGGCAGCGGTAGGGCAAGGGGCAGCAGTAAAACAGTTGAGAGCAATAAGAACTTAAAAAAAACAAAAAAATCGTTATGAATTATGTTTGTTTCTGTTCATCAACAATGTTGACCTCAAAAATAATAACAGAAATTATAGAAAATCATTCTGAATTTTCTAGGTGCCCGAAAAGCTGCAATAAATTTGTTTCAAGTCGATCTTGATAAACTACGAAATTGCCTATGATACTGTTATGAAAAGCAGTGGTGTTGGAGATGGGGGTGAAAGCACACTCCTAAACGTTTTGATTTGCTGAAAATCTGGGCAAAATCCCTAAAAATCCGGGTAAAAATGGCACCAAACGTTGCTTGACTTCAAAAAACGGAGCCCAAGGTTTGCAGAAAAACACATGAAGACCTTTTTTGGAGGTCACACCAAAAAAAGGTCTTGATGATCTTTGCGGGGGAAAAATTGCAGGTAAAAGTTGCACAAATAGCTTTTCGGGCAAGTTTGGGGACATGCAGGCAAAAAATCGCACCCCCAAAACGTGCCTGCTCCTACACCTTTTATGAAAAGGCACCTTCGTCCCCGTTGTCCCCCTTTTTCAAAGGACAGAAGGGGAAGTGCTCCGCCATGCCTCCATTCTCTGGCGTCCCTGTGCATATTATTCTACACGCACTCTCTTTACGCGTTGTTGTAAGCTGCAAAGTGTCACTGTAATGAACATAAATTATAATATCAGCGGTATCCTAAGACAGCAGTTCAGAACTGCAAAAAAAACGCGTTAAAACAGGGGAGTAGAACACACTCAGTGCTACGTCAGCGCAGTCCGCAACTGCAAAAATACAAGGCTACGCGAATGTCTTGTCGAATATCAATCGATCAGAAGGTATGCGGCTGGGATGGCGGACACCCAGGGTTGACAGTTTGAAATTGCAAACTACAGATGAACTGAGAATGCGCATAAAGTAAGCAAGAAAAATTTTCGTTTTTTATTATGTGGTTGTTATGTGTACAGTTACTAAGTCGAAAGAATAGATACGGGCTCGTGTGAGCCATTATGATCAGTCCGCCTGAACTGCCAATTAATGATGAAGCTCTAAACGAAGCACATATTGCATTAACAGGTGTGCGAACAAGAATAAAAAGAATAATTCGAACAGTTTGAGTGAGTTCTACCGGTTATCTTCTTCAGCTCTGTAAAATCGGTATATTTTAATCAAATTTTCTGCCTTCTCTGCATCGAAGCTGATTCTGATGTTGGACCATGCCAGACAATATATCGAAAAAATACACTATATAGATGCTGAACTAGCAGGGCATGTACATAAACTTGACGTGAAACTGCAGAATGTTTGTGGTAGTAGCTTTTCTGTGTTTGCTGTGCACATTCTTGCCAAGCCTTATCACTTTGGAGCAAATTGACCAACAATTTGCGAAGACAAAGATTGGGTACTTTCCTTTACCTTGAAATTAGAANGCCGTATAGCTATAACAAGTTATGATTGTGTAATTCTGCAAATGGTGATATTGCATGATGCAGCGAAAACAATTCAGAATGGNTTTTTTGTGTTTTTTTTTTTAAACAAAAACCTGTTTCATTAAAAAAATGGATTTAAATAAAACCAGGAGGGTTNTTTTTANAAAGGGTTTTTCTCAACCCTGACTATCCTTCAATTNTTTTTTGTGACTTTCCCTTGATCGCACGATCTGGAACAAGTCACGTCACTATCAGTTTGATTAGGCGTGCGCCGCACACTTAGAGTGTAGGTCCCTGGTAATGAAGAAGCTGAGAATTACTGGCATTTGAATGCGTAAAAATTAGTGTTGACAACAAAACAAGTTTCGAAAACTTAAATCCATTCAGCATTTACCTATTAGTAGACTTTCAATAGGAAAAATCATCTAGTTACAGCATTTAAATTTTTGTAATTTCACTTTTTGGATGCCCCCCTGCCTTGGATGCCCGGGACCGGCGCCCCGTTCGCCCCCCCGCTGCACGTCACTGGCCATGTCTCTGACCAGAGAAACAAGTCTGCTCCATTGCCTATCATGTCGTCAAATTTACAGAGTTGGGTGGACATTCATTAATCCAATCCCTTTTCTGGACTCATCATTGTGCACCCTATGTATACTTGATAACATGTAGCACGGTCAGGGACGCCGGAACGTCGATTGGGCTGGGGAGGCAGTAAAAAAAATGAGGGCAATGGAAATTTATAACAAACAAAAAAACATTACCAATTATGCTTGCTACTGTTCAACAACAATGTTGACCTCAAAAATAATAAAGGAAACTATAGAAAATTTGTTTCAATTCGATCGTGATAAACCAGAAAATTCCGATGATACCGTTATGGAAAAAACGCCTTTGCCCCTGTTGTCCCTTTTTTGAAAGGTCAGGGGGCAATGCCACCACTTTCCGGCGTCCCTGCTTACCGCTATGAGCAATCACCGTCTCGAAACATTACCTGCTAAGACGTCTCCGCTCAACAGTCACATGCGGGGGCAGCGAAACGCATGATATCGTAACTTGAAGTGAAAATTAGAAGATTTGTTGCCATGTTATTGTTACACAATAAAGACCAAAAGTNAAACAATCCGATCGCAACTTTGGCAACNTGCCTCTNCAGGCAAAGCAGTAGAAATGAGAGAACTGCAAGCTCACCACTGCATGACACCAGAACAATGAACATGGTTCTTGTGCAATGTGAGTATCGTACAGGCTAATAAACTGTCATTGCAATAAATAAGTCAATCAATCGGAATTGAGCTGCTGATGCCAAGTTTTCTAGAACAATTTTGTTCTTAGTCCAAATTTCTATCTGGGAGGGGAAAATGCCCGTTTCCCTCCCCTGTTGACGCCCATGGTTTTGACGTACCACGAGTTCAAAACTGTTTGCTTGAGTTCAGTGTAAAATCGCTCCCATGACGGTCATTCTTTTCGCATTTACATGTTCAGCAACAATGTTGGCTTCAAAACTAATAACAGAAATTATAGGAAATCATCCTCAACTTTATGCGTGCGCGAATAGCTCCAATAAATCTGTTTCAAGTCGATCTTGACAAATCATGAATCTACTTATGAAATCTGTTATGTAAAAGCACCTGTGCCCCCGTTGCCCCCCCTTTCAAAGGTCAAGGGGGCGGTGCCCCCGTAATGCACCCCCGTTCCGGCGTCCCTAAGTACAGTCCATCATTTTTTATATGTGTAGCCGAGTTCTAATGAGTCGTTTGTGTTGCATATTGTTAGTCTTCAGGTTCGATATCTTACAGCCTATTACTGAGCTTAACAGAGCTTCTCACTGCATTGCTGCTAACAGTCAACACTTTGAAGTCTCAATAGTGTCGATTGTGGTGATGTTGTGAGCCGATGTTAGAGCATAGGTTAACTTGGTTTACTTTCAAATTGTTTATTTATATCTGTTTGAGTTGGATTACAGTCGCAGCCACCGTTATGAGTCAGCTTGAGCCAGCCACAGAGAGATTCGAACGGACGACCCTCCGCATAACAGCAATAGAGATTCCCCATTCGACTATGTTCACTCTTCTATAAGCTAGCTCATCGTGGTACAAACACTGGCACGCGGGCCGCTTGCGACCCGCGAACGCTTTATGTATGCTGTATGATACATTGCACAAAATCATAAATGCAGTAGTAGCCACACAGCCCTTGCAAGGCCCACATCATTGAAGGGCAGGTCAATATGTATCTAGTAGGAGTTGACAATATCTTTTTTACAATTTATGACGTTACAATAGCAAACCTCTAGGCTAGGCTAACGCTGCAGTACTCTTTGACCACAAAGCATGTATTTATTTTTTATCTTTGTTGCACGCATAGACTCTGTAATCAATTTTCGAGTTAGATTATAAGTGTTTGTCAACCGGGGTTCCGCGAGTGGCTGCCAGGGGCTCCGTCGAAACAGACCGAAATTGCCTGGGACGAAATTCCAACCACATTTATATGCCGTTGTAGCATAACCACTGTTTCACAGTATCCTTGCCACTATGAATCGCATTGAAACATCTGCTTATCCAATGCTTTGACTTTTTGTTCCCTTTGTATTTCGTTATATGCGTTAAGGCGTGAATTGCCATTGTACGTAACTCTCTTTTTTGCTTGTAATCTTTGTCTTGCATGTGGGACTGAGCTTATTTAGGGCTAGACTAGACAGATGTTTCTAACTAATCATAAATGCGACATTCCTGGTTCATAAAACATAAATGCGACATTACTGGTTCATTACAGAAAGCAAGATAGACAATTTTCATGGGGTTCCATGAGCAATGCTAACATTTGCGGAAGGTTCCGCTTCAGCAAAATGGTTGAAAAAAGCTGGATTAGAAGATGCGCATTGTGGAAGTAATGAAATGATATTTAGTCAAGTGTAGCAATTTATCAAAAAATGAGTGTCAAAAGAGAAGTGTAAGAGAAAAACAGAAAGTTCATTTCTAACTGGGAGCAAACCACAGTGTCTTGTGAGGTTGCAAGTAATATCCGTTCCGAAACATAGGCGTAGCCAGGGGGAGGCCAAAGGGGCCATGCCCCCCACAATTTTTATAAAATATAGTCATTTTGTGTTTTGAGAGCCGTTTTTCCAAACAAAATAGTGTTATTCGCCTAAAATCAAACATTTTGGCCTCCCCAAAATTTCTGGGCTGGCTACGCCACTGTTCCGAAAGAGTTTATTTCAGCACCAAACACGAGAAACCATACGGAAAATACCACGGTACCACGGAAATCCTTGGGAAGCATTTTGAAATAATTGAAGGGTAACCAGGTCCGCGTCCAGGGGGCAACCGGGCAATTGCCCCCGATTACGAGACTTTGCAATGAAGATATGCTCCATGTTCATAATTTGCGAAAGTGCTTTCTCAAATTATGACGCGACTGAAAAGCAATACGCGAAATAAAATGGCTGACGAAACCTGCATGCCTGCTTGCGTCTGCCGACTACAGAAATTAAAGAGGACATTAACTTTATAACCAAAAACAAGAAACAAAAAATTGTTTTGTTATTTTGTTGGTGTGTTGTGTATCCTTTTTCTAACAGAAAATCTCTACTTTCAGTCGCAAGGAAACAAAAAACTTAAACATTATCCTAGAATAAAAAATTGCGTTAGACGTATAGCAACAATTACGTCTAATGGAACAGCAAACGAGTCTTTAAATTGCAACGGCGTTCCTCTCTTTGCGGCCCGCAAATTTTTCCTCAAACCGTAACGTGGCCCTTCATGCTCGCAGTCTTGAACCACCCTGAGCTAGCTGATACGACCTCATCGTTAGGACTAGATGTGGCGTAATCACATCGCAACATTCCTTCCCCATTTCACAAGCTCAAGGCGGCGACCTTCAACAGTGGATTTGCAGCCACCGTCTCGTTGGGACCCACTTTCTGGAGCCTTAATGCTCCAGAAAGTGGCCAACCAAATAAAGAGTCGAACTGACGATTCTCAGCATAATAGCAACTGAGATTACCCATTTCACTAGATTCACTCTTCTATTGCTGCTACGAATTCAACGGTATATGTGGCGTAATCACGTCACCACATGGGCTTAGTCTAATAACAGTGACAGAAATTTGGATTTGAATAAGATTTGATTTTCGGATTTACATTATATTTTGCAATATAATTTTTGGACTGGATTTGAATTTGAAAAAGTTAAATCAATTTACTGCTATCTGGAAAAGACTTAAAGTAACATTACGAGGCCGATTGCCGTGATCACGGTTTGCAAATATTACATTTAAATACGATAAGGTGTCAACATATTGTGCCCTGCTGGCCCATCATTGAAAAGCAAAATCTAAGGTCTTTCTCTGTGATAGTTGGGGACACTTGAACCTTAAAAGGTAGCATAGCACGACTAGACAGAAGAAAGAGAAAATTTGCACTAATATTGAGGATCACTGAAGCAAAAAATGCTCATTTGTTTGTGTGCAAACAAATTGTATTAGCCCATCAGAGGCTCAGATTTTGTAAAAATGTCTCTGACTCGAGTATCCGATTGTGACTTGAGTCAAGACATTCTGCAAAATACGTGACTTGAGTCGAGTCACCATTTTTCTCAACGTGACTCGAGTCGAGTCCGAGTCACCAAAAATCGTGACTCGAGTCGAGTCGAGTTCAGTCATTGACTCGAGTCACGCTATCACTGGTAGAAGTAGCTTGCATACTGACAACCTCTCTTTATTTTGATAATCCTAAATTTCACATTTCTATTGCAAGTGCTCTTCAGTGCCACTTTATCACGTTTGTACCGTGTGCTGGAAGATGTCCAATGTCCATATGTCCCCTCACACGTTGGTGCAAAACTTGTAATAGGTTTCTTACTTCTAGTTCAATTTCCACTAAACTTGCCTATGAAATCACACCTATGGAGCGGTTAAAGGCAGGGCCGGCACTAGGTGGTTGGAGCCCCCCCGAACCCGGACGTTTTGGCCACCAATATACAATGCATTGCATTTAACACATAGTATTTACGTAAACAAACGCATCGATTTATTTTAGCAAATGCTTATAAGATAATTTTTTACAGGATCAACACAACGTATAAAGCAGACAGACTTAAGCATTTCACATGTTTCAAGCTAGGAAAATGACTTTTCCGAGTTTTCAAAAATGCAAATGTTTTTGTCAACTCAGATATATATATAATATTTTAGTAGTTTCACTTTCAATAGAAAGCATTTCCAGATTTGTTAACCTTTCATCAGTCATAGTTGATCAGTGAAAGGTTTTGATTAGCCACAACTTGCTGAAGCTCCGTTCATCGGTCCCTTTTGTAATCCGCACGAAATGATGAAAAAACATCATAAACCGGGAATTATAGTCGAACACATGATATGATATGTAAATTGTTTTGGTCGAGGTTTCAAATGTTTTTGCGAGATATGTAGGTTGATGCTGACAGCTGTTTGTTTTAACCAAATTTATAGCAAGATTTGACGATTGCCATTTTACTAGTTTTACGTAATCACTTCATTAGGTACTTGGCTTCCATACATCCTCGACATGGCTGGAGTGGTAAAGGAATCACAAGAAAATCCAGAAATCATGAGGCGCCAGGAAGCACATCGTAAAGCTTTGATTGCTACTCACATAGGCAACACTGAAGAAAAACAATCACCAAANNAGCGAATCAGCAGCTACTGCAATTGGTCAACAACATANAGGAAGGAGCATTATTTGGGGAAGAAAAATGAAGGTTTGCAAAANACATCAGACTTTTGAAACAATCGGATAAAGAATTTGGGGCATGTTTACAGCGTTGAACGAAGTCATACCGATAGTTTCTGAATAAAGTATCGATCAATGGTCCTGAGTCCTGACATAATGGTTAACCTGGTGTGGGAAAACACATTTCTGGGCATGTAATGCAAGATTCCTGATTCGGTAAGCTTTGATTTAGGCAACTGGTGAGCGTTTAATTCTATTCTATGTGCTTTTACTTCACATTTGCCAAGCGTTATTGGGCATGCAAAAATAACCACAACATTTTTTCACAGATCAACAGATCAATGAAATCCAAAAAATCCAAATAGTTTGATATAAAATTTGTGATCATATCGTTGTCGGAAAGTATTCTAACACTGAGTTGAAATCCGAGGCGTAACTAGGAGGGCAAGGGGGTACATCTGTCCGCGGTTACAAAAAGGTTGGAAATCACTGCTTTCTACTCCGTCCATGGATGCGGGAAAATGTGCAGAAGTCCTAGTCATTCCTTAGCTTCACTATAATGCCACGATTGCAGATAAACGTGTTTGTCATGAACGTCAACTGTGCGGAACGTCAACCACGTTCCGCACAGAAGCAAAAGACAAACTTCGACATAATGAGTCTTTCCTATTAAAACGTTGGGAAAAGTTTTTTTTTTAATGAAAAACTATAAATAAACCACTTGCAGCAACTTTGGGTAGTTATTCTAGAAATATTTTCTATTTGTTTTTCAATATTTTTGAAAATGACATAAAACAGGGTAATTCCTTTTTGTTATGTTTGTAACACCCGACGTAAGCGTTGATCTGAGCCTGTGCTGCAAAGCCACTCGAACCCTCGCTGGTCTCGGAAAGAACGTTGCGAACCAATGGAAAAAAAGAGAGTTACGGTCAAGAATTTCTGCCAGGTTTATTTTTGTGTTTGCATTCGTCAATAAATAACAAAAGTGTACTTCAGTAAACAGCAAAAGTGTAACTGTTGAAAGCAAATATGTATCTTTAAGTTGAGACACAACATCATAATGTTGGCCTTCCACGAAGCGAAACTAAACACAGGGACTCGATCGTGCCAAGAGGAGAGGTCTGAAGGTTGCGATTTAACAAAATATCGGGGCCTTCGTAACTGACACCGAGTTTTTGAAGCGGGGAGCTTTTTAATTTTTCTAACATGGTATGACATCACCAATGTTCTTAAAATGCTCATCCTTAACCACAATTTGTCCACATGCGTCTACCTGATGAAACTACGAATTATGAGATCTCGCTTCAGTTAATGTGCGTTTGGGAACACATAGTTTTAAATATGTCTTCATTGTCGTAGGTTTTCCCGAAGTGAAAGAATTTATGCATATACGACATAATAATGCTGCACAATGAGGTAGGGGCAAAGTGACGTTGTATTGATGGGGGTATCGGGTGGAGGTGATACAGTATTTGAAATTAGGTAAAGGGGGAAAACATTTCGATATAATTATGTGACCACATGTTTTCTTGACCCCATTTAACAAGTTCACTCTGAGTAACTGAAAGGTGCCATACTAAATTTCGGACCAGGGGATAAACACATTACTCGGACCCTGTTCTAAAAAGTAAATTGTTGGTTGGTCCTAACAGTCAGTTTACTGAAACCGGATCAACCTTAATAACTTTTCTTTTTACAAAATACTGAGATGTTGCTGTTGCTTGCTGAAGTAAAACTAATTAATGAACGGGGTTGCAATCCAGTTTTCCGGAAGCGTATGATGCAAAATATTTCTAGCTGAAAACTGTTGTGATTTATTAAGTTGAAACGACGCACATTCATTCACACAATCCTGAATTATGTAGCAAGAAAAACCTGGAAGTTACGTTTTAATTCTTTTCAAGTCGTTGCACTTTCATTGATAAACGATAAATTGCCAAGAGCGTTTGTCAAAAGCTCCAGATGTCAAGTGGTAGGCAGATATCACTGTGGTTTTCAAAAACTTCAACGATTATAAAATTTTGAATAAGATATCAGAACTGAGGGTGCGTAGAGTTGCGTAAAATCGATTTCCTATTAAAACATTTCGCTAATTGATTCGACGTCGTCGCTTTTGTGGAGACCAGTTACTTGTAAACGATTATGAAAAGTATAAAGTGCGAGCAACTTGAATCTGCAGAGAAAATATCCGGTCTAGATTTAACCGCGCCCCGCCGTTTTGTTAACTTGTAAGCATCTCAAGAGGAAGTGTGAAGACTCAGATGATTGGTAAACTAAATCAACCACCACAACAGCTTAGGCCTTGGGTAGATTTTACTATACGTATGCTATGGCAAAAATAATTCCCGGTTTAGGTGCTAGAAGACAAAGGCGCATGTGAATGTTACTTTTCACGAGGACCGAAACCCATTTGCCCAGAAAAATTGCCCAAATATCTGAAACCTGATCGCATCGATTAAAATTCAGATCTATTGTCCAAACTGTAATGAATTCTCGTATGTTTGAAAGAGCAAAAACAGGCTAACTTGTTGTTTTTTTTCGAACCGAAATAATGTTAACGATTTCAGAACCTCACCGTTTTCAAATGTTCTCCCTGTTTTTTATCTTTTCTCCAAACAATATAGCTCCTTGCTCTGAATATTGACAAACAAAGTCGTGATTTCAGACGCGTAGCCAGCTCAAAATTTTGGGAGGGGACAAATATTCTGACTCTGACCATTGAACGGTGCGAGAAAAGTTTAACGAGCAACATAATTTTATTTTGGACACCGCCTCTCAAAGCACAAAACGACAAGATTTGCTAGACATTTAGGGAGCCATGCCCCCTTGGCGCGCCCCTGGCTCCGCCTATGCTCCGCCTATGTTGATTTTCACAAGATTGGCAGGGTTATGAGAACTGCAATTTTTCCCAGCCTCACTGTCCCGTACGTCCTTATGCTGAAATGTAAAAATGTTTCACAATGGCTCCACGGATTGGAAAAATGGAAGGATGTGTAATGTTGTCAAAATTCGAACGTTAGAACTAAAGGTGCAAGATGTTGGGCTTTTTGATTATATCTATTTTTTTTTCTGAAGTACATGCTGTTTGCATGCTTTGCAAAATACGACGCCACGTTACATTTTTTAATATTCCCAAGCGGTAAAAAAGCAGAAAAACAGACACACGCGCTATCATCTCTAAACAAATGACCAGATGTGTTAAACATTTAAAAGAAGCTTTTCACGATTTTTGCGCAGAAAACACATTTCGAAACCAAAGTAGCAGATTTTGGGTTAGTTTTCAAAGGAGGAAGATGGTAGATTTAGATTTAAACTTTCAAAGAAGTTTTGACCACGTTGGTAAGCAGAAATGTTTGATGCTTTGTTGCACAGAGAAGCTTCTACAGTTAATTAATGCAACGAAAATTCATTAAATGGGCAAACATGAGCAACATGATGATGCGTTGCCATGTAGCTTGAATAGCCAACTATGCAGTGCAGGGTATATCTAACTCTTGACCAACGGAGAAAAGGTTAACTGCCCTAAACTTTTTACTGCTCTCGCACCGTTCAGTTGTCAGAAATAAATTCACAGAGAAAACAAAACGCCTTGCAGGTTAGCAACGTGCATAAATTTGCATAACATCCACGAAAATGTAACTGTTCAGTTCACCGACATTAAATTTCAAGATATTAGATACCTTGATTAGAAACAATTTGTATGTTTTTGTTACACGATGTGCATCTTCATCCAACTTTTTTATCCGCCCACTTTTAATGGACTTGATGCTTTTCACAAATCTCCAAATCTCAACCACTACGTCACGCTTCTGCACGACGATGACCGCGTGCAGTATTCGTCGGTGCATTTGTTCCAGTGTTCTTTCCTCTTCAGTATAGACCACGTGCAACAATTACGCTTATGAAGCGTTGTGTATGAGCATTTCTATGCTTTTATGTTCTTTTAACTAATGTGGCGCGGATACTCTGTCTGAGTTAAACACAAATACAAACCAATAACGTGGTTCAGCAAAAGAACTTTCACGCGCCATTTATGTGGAATGCTCATTACTGTAAACTCGCCTTTGTCTGACACGGAGTGTTGCCATTGGAGCCTGCGAAATAAACAGAGTGGTTTTCCGAAAAGTTTCATCTAGTTGATATGGCAGAATACGCCATGGTCCATTGTCACCGACTTTCATCAATAGGTTTTCTCACCGTAATTTGTCGCAGACTTATTGTGATTCGTCGAACTTTGACTGGCAATTAGCTCCAGCTTGGGCTGACTCGCTGCGATGAGCGTTTGCCAGCATGACAACGAAAGCAAGTAGACTTCGGTTTCGACGGTTCCCATCATAAGCTGAGTCGAATACGTAGGGACTGTAAATCATCGCATTGATGGAGCCCGAAAGTTTTACAGCAGTCTCACAGCGGTAACACTGTATGTAGCGTAATAGGCCACGAAAAGTCTAAAACTATTCTTTTACCTGCAAAGCACCAGCGGTTTTTCAGAAAAGAAAACAGATTACATTTTTATTTTTACCGTATTCTTGGAAAACGTTCACAAAGGGGATAACAACCTATACGAAATTCTGTAAACCCATGTGTAGTACATCGTCAAGGATACTAAAACACCTTGATACAGTCAATACCTTGGTCACAAAGAACCAAGAGAACAAAAAAGCACACCAAGGTTTTTTGATGAGCATCTGAAATACCCTGACAATCCAAGTAATCGCCCTTAATGCCAAATTATTCGTTTGTAGAAAGTCAACAGAACATGTTCAAAAAGTGTAATGGACATAAAACTTTGCAGACTCAGGTGGCTTCATAGTCATTATGCAATTTCAAATCTTCACTCATATTGTTTGCAATTTGATCAGAAAATATATATTTTTTTGACTTAATTTCGCTCTGCAGGCTTGGCTGGAGCATCTCTTATTTTGCTGGTAGTAGTTTCTCATGTTGGAAAGTTTATGAAAGGTCTTTCTTCAAGGTATAAAANTTTATGTAATCTGCCAGTTCCCAACCCTTTCCTACTTGCAGATGTCGGAGTGCATTAATTTTTAATCTTCCATACCTCGANCATCAAACTGTTTAGTTTGAAAAAACGCAATATGTTGAAAATCTGTAAAATTTCCGATTTCAGATTAAAAATCAGTGAACTGAATTCAACCTTGTATTGAACAATGTAATTGCTACCACACCCGATATCTTAGTGTTATTGTCGGCTTTGTCGTGCAGGAGGTGGTTGCAACTCGCACAAATCTGCGTATAAATCGAGAACCTCAGGTGGGCACCGCTTCTTAACCTAAGACGTTCATACTACTAGAAGTAGGTGAATTAACTCGCTGTTATCAAACTATCATTACATCAAACTGTTGTATGCAAAATGATACAGCTCTTTCCGTACCGTGGGGTGAATCATTGTCTTTCCGTACCGAGGGTACCAGTTGGGGCATAATGGTTCTGTTTTTCAAGGACAGCACCTGCTGGTGGGCAAAAGTATCTTATCGTTTCACCAATAGCAGTAGAATATCAATACAATTTCGGTTCCGTTCTTGTGCAGGGTCTCAGGCGCCGTGGCCCGCATGCGGCCCGCGTGGCTTTTGGGGAATTTTCAAATAATTAAACATTTCCGTTATTTTATTTATTCACCGGTGTTTAAAAGTGCTCAGCTAGCGAGTGAACAAGTTCCTTTTAAACAAACATAGAGACGGCTAGAAATGATTTGCTTGTATCTCATGATACCTTTCGCAGGAAATAAGATGAAAAAGCTGTTTTTAGTCAAGTTCAAGTTCCGCCGTTGTCGCATCAGCGTCATAATGCGGCTCTCGCGTTATTTTGTAAGTCCACATTTAACCCTTGGTGCAATGTGATTTTGAGACCCCTGTTCAAGTATATGCTAAGGATTCTTCTCTTGCGGACATTTTTATGAAATATGTAAATTGATGTGGTTTGCACATGCAGTTTGCTGTAACTTTTGCCGTGCAACGGTGGTCGCATCCACTGTAAATCTATTCATTGTCAGGTGCGAAAAAGCAAGATGACAACATTTTTCGGTTTGAATCATTAAGAGAGCTTTTCAACAGACCACTTTTACTAACAATTTACACGTTTTTTTGCTACTTGATTAATCCATGCTGCATGAAAATAATTTTCAAGCTAAAGGTATTATGTTTCTAACCAAGGGCGTACGCAATGGAGGGGGGGTTGCGGTTAATACCTCTCTTGAGTTTGATACGTTACAAAAACTTTATTGCCTGCGCAAAGGAGGAAATTGGTCTGACGTAGTGATGAGTGTGTTTCACTCCCCGGTAACGCGCAGCCTGATACTTTTGCAGTTATGAACTGCTGTGCAGTAGCGTTGAACATATTTTCCTCCGATATCCTAACTTAAAGCGATGATATTTTATATTCAGTGCAATGACACATAAAACAAGAAGAGTGCGTGCAGAAGAATATGCATATTGTGTCTACAAACATCGCCAATATGTTGGTTCGGAAACATGAATATGACGTTAAAATGTGGCGTCACAAGCAGCACACACCAAATATAAATGACTACCATATGCCACTGTATTAACACCCCTATGAAAATTTTCTGCGTACGCCACTGTTTCTAACAAGCCTTTCTACCTGTACCGCCTGCTTCGTTTAAGGTGCGGAATTTACGTAAGACTATCGAGCTTATTATAGTTTAACGTGGTTATGTTTCATTGCCAAATCTATTTTGGGTTATTTTTTTTTAGTTTTGAGAGCCAAACGTCTGCAATATTAGCAAAATGTATGAAAACATTTTTGCAAAAAAATATATATGATAAAACTGATCGCCAAGGCACTTGGAAGCAGCAAGGTGAGATCTGTCCACGAACATTTTATTTAATATTTATCGATCCGCAAGAAAGAAAAAAATGCCTTCATCGCCTTCTTTACGATTTGCAAGTGCACCCAGAACACAAATACTTTTGAGGACCTGAAAACAACATCCGACTATATTTTTCGACAGTTTGCGCGACGACTACGTCATCAGCAGGGTCTGGAATGACGTTTGCAAGCATCGCCACCATGCAGCAGCCACGAGGAGCAAAACACCACAGCGACAATTACAACTGAATCGTCGCGCGAAGAGGATACAGCTTTTTTCGCGACGCGTCATATAAAGGGTCGACAAATTGATTTGCCGGTAAACAATTCTGGATGCAGCGGCAGAGCAGTGGGAAAAGATTCGATCGACTTTTGATTGGCAGCGACGTGACGAATCAGTTTAACACTTAAACATTTTCAAACGATTTCAGTTCCGCTTTTGCTGCTGGTGATCTTGAGTCAACAGGAAGAAGAAAGCGTCTACGGTCAACAGAAGAATAATATTAACTGAGCCATATTTGCAGCACTCGCTCTGCGTTGAAAGGATTGATTGCTTTGACTGTTAGCAGAAAAAAACTGAAAGAAATAATATGAAGTTCATTTGTTCTCTGACACAAGAAGCTCATCTGTGGCGAAAATCTTCTCCTTACCGTTTAACAACAGTTTTGACGATTCTGCTGTGGAACTACTCCGCATATTCAGTCGCGGGAAAGCAGAGCGCGCACGGCGTCGGGGAAAACTTGCAAACAGTGATGCTGAAGCACCTGAAACTAGAAAATCCGCCCAGGTTTTCTGATGACGACCTCAGCTTGTATCGCGTTCCCATTGCCGCCAGAATCAAGTATGAGAGTTTGATGCAGAAGCGATTGAGACTGGGGGGAAACGCAACTTCGATCATCAGACGGCAGAGATCAGCGGAACCATCTCTCGCCGATTTGTTCAAATCCATTCATAAAAAATCTGGTAAGAATCAAATAACTTTGTTTGCATCAGTTTCGTTTGCATCAGAAACTTTTTCATGTAAAATCCATTATGCGAACTTAAATGTTTCTTTCTGTCAATAGTCACCTAGATTGTTTTCAGCGATAGGCAAGTTTCGCATTTTTTAGCAAGAAAAATTTCCTGAACAAATAATTCAAATATTGTTCTGGACGTTTAGTTTGGATGTCTTGCCTGGTTTTACGTAATTCAACCACTACCTTCACAAAGTGAGACATTTATCAGCCAAAGCATTTCTTTCTGCATTAATACCAAGAGCCCAAATTAAAATGAAGGCAGTATCAGTGTCAGTTTAGCTTAAAATGAAAAAAAATTTTAATGTTTTTTTTACTTTAATCATGCTCGGACTTGCTACTTTCCAGAATGAAGTCCTAGTTTTTTTTAGTAGCGTACAACCACAGATGAAATCGGAGTGAATTTACAAATTTTCCAAATTAACATCCATTGCTTTGCATATCGAACTTTGCTTGCAAATGTTTGTCATCCCTAAACAAAGTCTAGTTTTAAATCGGTCATTACTTTTTACGATAAGGCTTGCAACTTTCGCACTCTGTTTCTACAAAAAGACTTGACTTGTCAAACATTCACAGAGGTCAGAAAACCTAAGGTATTTAGGCTAAAGTTGTTTGGGTGCCGAGAAACGTCTACCACAAAATGAAAGAAACATTTCATGTAAAATCCATTAGAATGTTTTGTATGCCGTCATAACAGGTAATTAAATAATTTGTTTTTGCCATACCCCATCGGAATAGAATAAATAGCGCTGTCTAGACGACGGTTAGCCTCTTGAGTTGACAAGTATAATCTTTCGTAAAGACAGGAACGTAAGTAAGACGAAGAGGCCTCGAGTCTCACTGATCGTACCTCTGTAAATAACGACAGCGTCTGGACAGCCATGTGTATTCCAGCGATGACGTGACGATGCGTGCGAGTGTCGCAGTCGCGAGGAGCATAACGTGATAATTCATAATTAAACATCTTTATTTCAAACAATGATCTCTCCCTGTCACTCGAATTCTAATACTTCAGCTGCTCGGTGTGTGAAGTAACAATGCTTGTAATGTGACGTAACAATGACGCGTGGTTGTAAAGAAGCGAAATTCACAAAAGCGCGTAAACCTCTTCAATGGAGCCGCCGCTTGCATCTTCGGACAAATTCCGTTTATATCTTACTCGGAAGTGGCAGTTGCGTAATTGCCGAAGAATGTGGGCTGATTCTGACTTCACAAAAACCAACTGTTTGCATTTTTATTATTGCAACGAGCGCTTCTCAATAAAAGTTACGTCTTCGTTTGAGCAAAGGCTTATCGCACAGTCTATCGTCGATATGGTCTGCTAGTAACCTTACAAAGTGGAGTCGAAGTCACTTGCAAAGATGCGCAGTTTGTGATTCTGGAAAAAATCGATTAGCCGTATGAAGACTGAAGTTGTTTACAAAGTCTTATTGAATATTTCATTGCAGTTCAGCTAAAAATTTTGGTACAAATCTACGAACTAATTAATACGCTGAACTGTATTGCCTTCATGTTCGAGATTGTTCAAAGAGAGCACACATTTTCTTTCAGGAATTCTGGGTGATGTTGTCTATTCTGACACTTTTCGAGAAAAACTTGAATTTGACATGGAAGGCAAAGTTCCTCCGGGAAGCGCTGTGACCGTTGCAGAGCTGAGATTGTTCAAAAAACTGCCCAACATCCCTAATAAAGACGACGCTATGTTATACAACAATGGCCATCCACGTAACAATAGAGCACAAAGACGCGGAAATAGAAGGAAATTAGTCAAAAAAGTTAAACATGCCAGAGTGTCCATCTACCACACGATCCAGCAACAAAACGGAAAAGAAAAATCAAATTTGATTGATTCAAGGTGAGTTGCTAAGTTAAGCCTTCTTGAGAATGTATGATGATGAAGTTCAACCGATGGCCCTTAAAATCTGTGAAAGAAAACCGTATTAATGAAAACACATTTATTTATAAATACTTCACATATTGTGTATTTTATCAAAACCAGAAGATCAGTTACACAAGTTTTAAACGGGTGATAAAAAATCCGGTCATTTTTAAACTATGGAACAATAGCAGCTGGTTTCCTGAGTCTGAAACATTATCTGTTAGATATTATAGGCGGTTGCATGGCATATCGATTTGATTGCCTTGTTGTTTTATGTGGACAAGGTCCTATTTTATATTATCTCCTTCTCAAA
>JGI24159J19872_10004100_pt1 | contig 18465 bp, 2 predicted proteins | sample Ectturendosymbi4_FD_19872 | JGI IMG/M metagenome (IMG submission 19872) | reverse complement strand
GTGAACAGTTGATTGTGCTTGCTAACGGTGACGACGAGAGTGATCTCGTCGGGTGATCTCTATTGTTGCTTGCTGCCACGGTGCGAAGCTTTGCGCATATGTCGCTCGGGATTTCCGATCGCAACAGGGTCATGCCAAGCATGATGCGCAGCAATTCTGCCAACGTTACAAAATGTGTGACGATTTAACCAACAGTTGTTGTTATCTGCTTGCTGAAATCATTTGCTTATTAATTTCTTGCAGACGTGTATCTGTCGTTAACCAATTGTTGGCTGAACGGCAAGAAACTGCCAGTATGGAGGTTACAATCATGACAATCATCTGTAATCATGTGTGTTGCTTAGCTGTTTCCTGCTGGCGGGTTCGGTACACTGCAACGGTGATCAACATTTATGTAACCAACTGATTTTAAGATGCATCGACATTTTGAATATTCAAAGCTACAGACACTGTGATTCAAAATCCAACCACGACATGAAATGTTTTAAGTTCTTACGCAACAGAAAGCAAATAACATGACTTTGAAGAATAGACGTAGCCGCGGGGGCGAAGGTGGTCATGCCCCCCAAAAATAATTGTAGAATATCTAGTCATTTTGTACTTTGAGAGGCGGTATCCCAAACAAAATGCTGTTGCTCGCCTAAAATCAAACATTTTGCGCCACTGCTTTGAAGGGAAGCACATCCACCTGCAACTCACTGTTGTAGAAGATAGAAGAAAACGTCGGCCTCGGCAACCACGGAGGTAGCCTCCTGCAACCACCTCTTTTGCGCGGATATCCGCTGCACCTAATGTTTTCCCGCACCGCGCTGAAGTTGTAGCAAATGAGTCAGTAACACGGATGCCCATAACCGGCACGCATGAGAGACAGGTCCTAATTTACTCCGCATCCCCAAAACGCGTCAACACCATCAGCATGAAACAGACAAAAATCTACCGACAGAACGTTCGAGACAGTTTTCAATCGCGCAGTTCTCACCTTGCCATAGGTACTTGTCGGGTTGAAGCCTGAGGTGCCATTGACCCAGGGGCGTCACGAGGTCAGATGGCGCCCGGGGCAAGAAGCAAGTTTCGCGCCCCAATGTTCGAACCTGAGGTCTTTAGGAAGCAAATGTACTCTATTGAAGTACTTTTGACATTGTTGGGACTTTTCTGCGCCCTCCCCATTCATCCGGCGTCCGGGGAATTGTGCCCCCCTCGTTACGCCACTGGCCGCAGGCGAAACGGTTGCAAGGTCTGGATTTGTTTTGGATGCGAGCAAGGGTCGAAACCAAATCGCCAACGTGGTATTTCGCAGAGGCATCGAGTTTAAGGATCATCACGTGTCATTTTTTCTTAGCGCGAAAAAACTTTTCAAGGCCTCTTCGGCGATTTTCGCCGAGCACCAAGTGAGGTTGACAATCCACCCTCTGCGTAGATCGTATCCCACGCGAGCTTCTGAAGGAAACGCGCATTTTGTAAAATACGAATGACACAAATGAGTCTCCAACAGGGCCGTGGAGCAGGAGCCTGAAATTCGGGTTGGTTCCGATTCCAAAAAAACACAGTTTGTGGGCAAAGCGAGTGGTACAAATAATATTATGGTTTTTGCTTTGCAATTGGCCAAATCATTCTGGAACCGGAGCTAAAAACTTTCAGAATCCAATCTGGACGTTGATGCCGGAGCTAAGAAAATTAGACGCCTGGAGCTGGAGCCTGAGTTCCGGCTCCACAGCCCTATGGTCTCCAATCAGCAACGTGGAATGACAATGGCGAGAAGTAAATCATTTTTCCCGATAAATATCTACTACAGATGGAGTTGTTGCAATGGAAAACACCCGCAAGTCGACAGATTAATTATACGACCACTGTGATTTTTCCAAATCGAGCAATAGCGATTTAAAGTTCATGTAATTCAATGCACAGACGGTGTTACAAGATTTTTCGTCTGTTTTGTCATCTTCAACATACTGTTCAGAGTACTGCCTGCAGGCTACAGTTTAAGGTAGAAAAACTAGGATTTTTGGATGGAGAATGAGTTGAGTGAATTTTTTTGCACAAAGATGAACCGCCTTGGGCAAGCTTTTTTTCGTTCACTTATGTCAGCGCTGAGGGATCTCCAATCTCCAAAGTTTTTTTGTCAGAGGGTCACATAAGCTATTACACATTAGTTCCAGGGCCGGACATCTTGCGCAATGTGATTGTTGTGGGATATGTTACATTCTTCCAAATCAATAAATTTTCGTTATTGACAAAATGTCTTTGCGGCAGACGAAATGGCTTCGCGGACCGGATGAAATGGCTTCACGGACCGGATTTGGCCCGAGGGCCGTAGTCTGGAGACCCCTGCCTCATGTAAATGAAACGTTATGTTGATCGTTGAGTTGTTCGAAAATAATTAATCAATGCAGACAAAACTTAAAAGCAAAATCAATGCCATGTTTTCCCGATTGCAATTGCTATTAATTTGTGGATTCAAGCAAATGTAGTTGAATTTCTTGCAAAGCCACGTAATCCGATTGACATGTCGCCGTAATCGAAATTGAAAAAAGTAACTGACTCCATCACTCTATTATCGTGCAAAGCACAGCATTGACACTCCCTGTGTCACGTAACAATGCCGAATGTTTCTCATTACTGACGCAACAATGCATTGGACTCAAGGCTTTTCGAGACAATTCGGGATGAAGCGAAATAAAAGAAACTATAAAACGTCAAAAGCCTCCTATCAGGTTCGCTTGCGTTTTTGCGACAAAGCATACTCGGGCCGCAGCTTGGCGAGCTTCCGTTTCCGTTGCTGTTTCGTCCTTTCCTGTTTGCGAATTTTATGCGCGGCCGCTTTCTGCGGATCGGCGACGAGCTGCAAAGCTTTGTCCTGCTTGCGCTCTTTGCGCTTGTGCGCGATCTTCTTTGTGACGTGCAAATAAGCGCGCGCGAAAGCGTCCACGTCCACTTTGCCTTTGATCACCTCCTGAACTTCGGCCGCCAACGACCTCAGGTCCTCGACAGAGCGGGGCTCGTTTTGGCCGTGCGTGGCGCTGGCGCTGACGCCCCGGTAGACCGGGTCCAGCAGGAGCCGGAGCACGCGTTCGGGACTTTTGAGGCTCAGGGCCACGGTGGCGCAGAACTTCAAAACGGCGGACCGTTTCCGAGTCTCCCTGGGCGCCCCCGCCTGCTCGCTCTTAGCGATGGCGTTCATTCGCTTCAGAATCTTCAGTACGTGGGGGTGAACTGGGGCGCCGGGAGTCTTGTCGCGTGCGTCGAAGACCTTGACGACGAAGGTGAGGTTTTTCACCACTTGCTGAGTCAGCTCTTCGGACAGCGCGTCATCAGGTTCGAGCTGGTCGCAAAAGCAGTGACTCAGCATTTTCAGCTTCTTGTCAGCGTCGTCTGCGTTGTTGAAGTAACCGGCGCCGGTGTCGTCCGAAGCGATTTCGGACGGCTGATGCGCCGAAAAGAGAACGCCGAATATCTGGCAGCAGATCAAGCGCACCCACGCGTGGGGGTGAAGCAGGAGGTCGCGGACAAGGTCATAAATGGCGCAGAGCTGGTCTTTGAACTTTTTTGACCTCGCCACATCGCAGTTTCGCAAAATTGCCAGGAAGGTGGAAAGGTGGTAGAAGAGTGAGTGGTCTTTGCTGGACACGCTGGCAGCATCTGTAGGGCAACAATGTCGAAAAAATTCAATACAAATCGACATGAAAAGCAAAAGTGCGACGGTACGTGCCAAAAAATAAAAAGCAACTGATGGACAAATGGCTTAAAGTACAAAACAAGCGATGTGAAACGAGAAAAAGACGAAAATTTCAATACAGGTGTAAGGATCAGGCGAATTTTTGGGGTGCCAAGGATTTTTGCCCCAATTCCCCAAACTTGCCCGAAAAACATTTGTGCGACTTGTGCCTACAATTTTTTTCTTACCAAGATTATGAAGACATTTTTTTGGTATGACCTCCAAAACAAGGTCTTCGTGTGTTTTGTGTGTTTTTCTGCAAACGCTGGGCGTCATTTTTGCTCGGATTTTCAGGAATTTTCCACTGATTTTCAATGATTTTGCCGGATTTTCGACAAACCAAAATATTTATGAGTGCACTTGCACCCCCGCCTCCTACACCCCTGATTCAATATCTACAACCCGCAAACGTTGCATCAATTTCAATGTCACGCGGAGGTTGCAAACTATAGTGTCACGCGCAGGTGTGCGCGTGACAACGTTAAAATCAGGGATCAAATCTGCGCTGCATTCGGTGAATACCGGATGAGGGTTGACATTTTTGTGCGGCCTGTGTATTGGTGCAGGATTCGCTCCTTTGTTTGGTAGAACAAGTGTTGGGGATCGTGAAGTGCACCTTTGTCGATTCCTCGCTGTGCGCTCAGATATCTTGTGTGTCAACCAGTTTGCTGGCTTCAGTTTGCTGGGACAGACCACTCGATCACAGAAACCAGGAGGGAAGTGGGTAAATAACAAAATCCAGGTTGACCCCAGGGTGAGTGATCTGTAGCAGCGAAGAAATACGAAGTCAACGTCATAAAGGCGATCTACTATGCGGAGGTAGGGGGGAGCTTCCCTGCCATCCAACCCTGCTCAGGATAACTGGGAAGTCCACCACCCAGGGGCTTGTCTTTTTTGTTGATTTCATATACTAAGCAAATCGTGAGAAGCCTGTGTTTCCATTACTTTTCAGGATTTTCAGAGACGAACCGAATGGTGCCAGAATTATTTTACAAAAATGTCCATGAAAGTCTGTAAATAGAAAATTGAGGACCCTACCACCCAGGGCTACCTGATGTGTAGCAAATTTTGTGCAACCTACTAACTTAAAATTTAAATTTGGTTTTAAGTGCAAATCGTTTTTTGGCAGATACGATATCAGGAATCGACTTCGTGAAGGGTAGACTTCCACCATGACGTGTTATGAAGAACAAACTGATCTAAAACGCGCATGACGTTTTCTACGCACAAATAACAATTCCCCTCTAAAAAGCTGCTGCTTGGGGGTACTAAAATTCCTTTTTCGGGGGTACAGTACATAGAATTTGTATGCTATGTGTTTCGCTGCGCAGATACGATTTTGTTGTGAAAGTGGTTAAAAATGGACGTGGGTAAGTCAAAAAATGTTTGATCCGGAAATAACGGATGTGACGTGTCCCAGGAAAACGTAATCAAATTTTGGGTTGCGTTACACCCTTTGTTTCCTGACTCGTATAGCGTTGGAAGGATTCCAGAGCAGGGATGCATTACTAGTCCTTTCGATCGGCTCACCTTCGCTTTGATTGTCACTGCGAACTTCTTCGATATTTTGCAGCAGCACAGGGAGGACCTGGCCGAGACGCAACTGGAACCTGGACTCTTCGACTTCAGTGAAAAGCGAGATGACCATGGCCGCCAGGTGTCGCTGCAGCGTCTCCTTCGATCCGTACCTGAGTTGAGATGAAAGCAGAAGTGCTGGTTTAAAGCAAAACCATACTGTGGCGGCAGCGATGACTGTTTTTTGTGTGGATAGCCATCCATTGTGACAAATACAATCAACACTATCGGTTACCAAGGAGAATTTACAAGAGTCAAGGCCGGTTTAAATCAAACGCGACACTGTCACGCGAGAGCTGGTTTGATTCATTATGATGGGGGGTCACCGGCTGCGCGCTCGCTTCGCAAGTTCCACGCCACTGTTGTTCGAGCAGCGACGCGTTCGCTCAAAGCGTGCGTTTCGCGCCAGTTGCGGTGTGCTAGCAACCAGGGCTGCGGAGCCTTTTTTAGATGGTGGTGTCGGAGCCTGAAAGTTGGTTTTAAGTTCCACTGACGCAGTTTGTGGGGCAAGCGAACAGTGGCGTAGCTGAGGCCGGTGTGTGAAAACTTAGCCGAGGGGGATCACTGGCCACCGCAGCGGGCCCACGAGCCGACATTCAGAAAAAAAGTTGAGAAATGATAGTGAATCCGGAAGTGGATGTCCATACTAAAACCCTAAATCACCGGAAAATACTCCGAAAATCGAATAAAAACAACATCCTACTGAATATCAAAAGAACACTAAGCCTAAATATAAATTCAATGGGTGCCTGGTTTTCACATTCAGCTTGCCAGGGGCAGGTACATAGCCAGAAATTTCGATAGGGGGGGGCAAATAACAACTAACTCCTAATATTTAAATATTTAATGTCCCTTGTTTTCAAAGAATCATCCATGAAACGTGCATTTTTCTGGCGCTGTTTTTCTGAATAATTGAGTTCAGATTTAAGCCGGCAAAATAAGTCTATTTTCGTTGAGCTTTAAAAGTTTGTTTTTAGTAAATGTCCTAACTTCTACTGTGGATCAAAGCCATCATCTGGTCGTAAAACTTTCCTGCAAAAACGCGTGTGAAAATCATGATGCCGTGAATGTAAGATCTGCAGTATGCTTTTTGCAGCCAATGTTGCAGTTGAGCAAGAAGTCATCGTGACCGCCACTGTGATTGCGCTTCTTATATTTAAACGCTTCTGATGTACACCAGTACAAGTTGAATCGAAGCCGAGTAGCGACTCTGCATGAAGACAGTGACCCCGACGTAGGTCTACAAAACTTGCGCACATACTAGACGTAGGTTTTATCCAATTCTTGAGCGACTGGCGGTTGACATCTGCAGCTGATAACGTATAGGCTAGAGTCCGTCTACGCCAGGGGTGGGGAACCTGCAGTATTTACTATCACGGGCCGCATAAATCGTGGATTATTTCTGGCAGGCCGCAAACAACAACTTAGTATCCCAAAGATCTATCTTTATCTTACTATGAGGAATGGAGGCTTCTTATTATTACATCCTACCTTTAAGCAACTGATTATCATGGAGCTTCGTGTTGATGTGATTTTGTACTCTAAATTGGGTAACGAAAAGACTGCGGGCCATATCAAATGTTCACGCGGGCCGCATTTGGCCCGCGGGGTCGCAGGTTCCCCAGCCCTGATCTACACGTTTGGAAAATGTTGGGATTTTATGTCATTAAACGTGGTGAAATGGGACTGCGTTAGCATTTTTGCGTACTACTTGCACTAAGCTAACTTCTCAAATACCATTAGGTATTTAGCCTAGCTAATTAGGGTATAATTCGCAAACATGATAAAGATAATATCGTAAATTGGGCAAAGTTGCACATGTTCTCTAAACAATTGCATATGCTTGACCCACTCTACCCACACAAAATGTGAAAAAGGTTGGATATTTGCGAAAACGAAGGTACAATCGATTGTCACCATGGCTCTGCATGCTCTAAGGTCAAGAAATACGTTACGCCACAGTTAAAACAAAGTATGGGTCGAAACCCAAACAAGGGTGGCGAATGGTCAAACAAGGGTCGCGCCGAGTGGACCCGAACCGATGGGGAGTTGTGTATTATCAACGTTACCACTGCTTGTCTGTCTGTAGTGTAGGTATGCCAAAAAAAGAGCAGATTGCTGATATTACAAACGAACTTAGTCGCGAGGTGTTCACCAAACCTATCGGGGCGCCCTTAAAAAAGTTTGGAACCGCTGTTCCAACTATTCTAGCGTAAGCGGTTGAAGTATTTTTAAAAAAATCCATTAGTGTTTAAATAACAAAATCCAATCGAATAGGAGCAAACTCAGTTAGTACAGGGGGTGAGCAAACTACGACGCGCAGGGCAGCCACACGTACATAGATAGTACATATTTAAAGTAATTTTATCGATTACATTAGAATTCTTGAGATTTTATTCCAAAGGTTCCATTCGAAACCGCATTTTTATTCAACCGGAAATGACTATTTTTACTTTCATTTTGTGCTAGCTAATGTAACAAGTTTCTAGTTAAAGTTTTTAGCGATTATAAATGTAACACATGCGGCCCCGGTAGCAAGAAAATTTTCAATGTGGCCTTCCGTAGAAAATGTTCGCCAACCCCTGCTTTAGTTTCATTTCAGCCACGTGCACTTTATCAAGAAAACAGATGCAAGCTATCTGTAAGTTACGGCAGTATCAATGCACGTTATGGCAGTGTCGTTTTTGCCCTCAAGAATTTACCAAATAAAAAGCATCTTCCTGCTTGGTTTCAAATTTACCGGAGGACTGCGTGGCAATTAACATCTGATGAAAGTTGAAATACTTCCAGACATTGAAACACTTTCCAACTGTTTTTAAACACCAGTATGGTATGTGAAATCCGTCACAGACACGGTACATGTTTAATCGCAAATAAATATCTAGAATGAAAGCTATTGTTGCCAAACAGTGTCTACTGTGGCCTCATTGCGCATTAAAAAGAATTTGAATCTGAATTGCTTCTTAGCCAACGTTTGAGCTTCAAGGTCTATACAACTTGTATCACCGCCATACTTTTAAAATTATACAAAAAGAACAATCTACGACGTTCATTTAAGGCTACGGCTGATGCTGCAGACAAAGGGAAGTTATACAGCATTTGTAGCATGCCAGAGATATCAGAGGGGTATATTTGCGATCGCCTTGAAATGAAGTTTGCATCACCATTAGGTGGCATACAGCAAGCTGGTGCGCCAGAAACAGCTGCGAAAAGCGCTACTCCTTGTTATTACTTTCGGTTAGTGACTACTACCGTTTAGATACAAGTTTGTATTTGATTATCACAAACTTCCACACGGAGCTTAAACCTCAAGTAAAGGTCAGCTGTGATATGAATTCTCCAGCATTTACACGACGCACAAGGTTTGACTAATAATGGACAATTGGTAAGCGATACTGCTTTGATAAGGTTCCACTAAAGAGATGAGTTCCTTGTGCAGTTTCGTTGATTTGCACTGAGGTACTTATTTGAATCACACATCAAAAGCTTGATTAACCTGAAAAATTTTGGTTCAACTTTTGGATTGGGGAGGACAATTTCCCCCATTGCCCCCCCCTGGCTACGCGCCTGGCCAGGGGGAGTGTTCTCACTCCTGCCCCGTCAGCTACGTCACTGCAAGCGAGTTGTACAAATAATACAACGGTTTTTAGTTTTAATGGACCAAATCATTGTGGAGTCCAAGCCAAAAACTTCTAGATGTTGGAGCCGGAGCCTGAAATTTGAGTTCCGGCTCCGCAGCCCTGATATCAACAGAATGTCTGAAACACAGGTTGGCGATCGATAGACAGAAATTGCAAGTATCCCAGCGTTTTCTTTCGATAGGTCGCCAGCTGCACACGAAAAAAATTTGCAACATTGAACAGAGTGGCTTACCAGCTTTCGACGAAGACAAACAACTGCTTCCTCCTGTCTTCGTCCACCTTTGCGAGCAGCAGCTTTATCAGCGTCGCCGACATTTTGCGACAGTTCGGCGCCTCGTCGTTGACGAGCATCGCTGACGTGGCAAGAAACAAGACGCCGGAATGTCGCAGCAGAAATTCGAACGGGAAGTTCGTCACGATCGACGAGAGCATGTCCAGCGCGGATGCGCGGCCGTCTTCGTACTCGTAGTTCAGCTGCGTGAGAACGAACTCGAGGTGGTCGTCGAGTTTCTTGGGGGTCAGCGGGTAGTTGATCAGGAAAAAGTAGTATAGCACGCGGGCCTGGGCGCGCGACGACTCGCTGTGTGACTGGATCGAGATCTTGCGCACTTTGTCGACGACCTCGAAGACTTCGTCGCACTGGAGCCCGCGCTTCAGGACAGACTTGATCAGATCAAAAGCGTGGCTCTGACGCTGGGCGCTGTAAAGGTCCTCTTCGGCGTAGGCCAACAAGACCCGCAACTGCGCGTCGGACATCACTTTCCCGTAGTCGACTGCGCAAAGCACACTCAGGCTCTTGAAGCACACGGAGGCAAGCTCTTGGTTGCTGGCGCCTTTGGTGTTGTCTTTTAAAATTTTGAACAACGCCTTGGCGATCTGGTTCGCGCGGTCGTGCATCGACGGCAGGTCGCTGCGAAACAGTCGCGCCATGCAGCGGCACGCGTCGGCGATCGTTTGCAGGTGGGGGGAAGCCAGGCACGTCAGCAGCTTCTCGACAAAGGGGTCGAGCATTTCGAGGTGCTCTTGCTCGGCGAGCGACACGAGCTGGCGCTTGAAGGCGGAGTGCAGCAGCTGCAAAGCGAACTCGACAAGCAGGTGCGAGTTCGTTTTTGTCAATTTCACCGCAGGCTTCGCGTCGTAGCGCTCGGGCGTTTTGCTCAACAGCAGCGACAATGGGCGCGGGGCGATCTGATTCGAAGCGGCAGTTTCTTTCTTGCGGCTGCCTTCAGGAAACATCAGAGACGTTTTGTCGGAAAGTAAACCGTAGGAAAGAGCAAGATAATCCGAGGCGGCGAGACCTTTGTTGTCTAGCAAGCCCAAGCTGATCTCTGTAAAAACATCCTTCGCAATCTTCTTCACTTTGTGATTGTGATTCCCGTCGAGCAGCAGCTTCAGTGGTTCCATGAGCGAAGCAATGGAACCCTGGCCAACAAAAGTCGCCAGGATCTTGTACGCCGGGTACGCCTTGCTACGGCCACGGGCTTCCGGTATCTTGACACGCAGCTTTTCGACTAGCTTCTCCTCGGCGGTGTCGCCGAAAAGGTCCTCGTTTAAAACCTCCAGCAGGCCCGAAAGCGCAGCGTCGAAGTCGGTGACGCGCGCGCTCTCAGCCATGCTGGCCAGAACGGCGTGCAGCACACTAACCAGCACGTGCTTCTGATAGCCTTTGCTGAGGCCCGAACGCAGGTCTCGAAGCAGAGCGGGCAGGTGGTCGGGACCAAGGAGGTTGGCGATCTTGACCGTGGTTTGACTCGCCGCGGTCCGGACCTCGTGGAGCTTGTGGCGCAAGAAACCGACCACTTTGAGCACGACGCCCGGCACCTGGCGCCGCAGAGTCGACGCGGGAAGATTCCTGAGAGCGGATACCATGGCAACGGCGAGCGGAATTTTCTTCTTACACCTGTCGATGTCCGCCTTAGCGCTGGACAGCTTGTGTTGGTCGTGGTCGTCTTCTTTTTCGGTCAGTATTTGTTTTAAGCCGGGCAGGACCTTTCCGGTCATGTCCTTGAGAATAACAGCGGCCTGGACGCCGTCTGTGTGACCGAAAGTGGCAGACGGCGCAATTTCCGCCGACCCACCGTCATCACCCGGACTCTCGTTGGCTTGCTCCACTACGTCCATCACAAGATCCGCATTCGATTTATCATCGTCTTGTATTTCCGGGAAATCAACGGTAGCGTTTTTTCCTCCTTCGCTCAACGACGGGCTCGCGTCGGCAAAATGGCGGATGTCGAACGGAAATACGCTGAGCGCGGCGCAGACGACGTCCAGCGCACTGCTCTGATTCCGGATCGCCCAAACGCTTTGCAGCAGGAGGCGCCGATACGCCGGCCAGGGCATGAGCGACGCACACGCCTTGACCACCTCCAGGCTGGCCTCCTTCACGTGGGGGTGTTTGGCTAGGTCGGGGCCGTACAAGAGCTGAAGAGCGATTGGGAGGAGATACTTCGACGCCACGACGTGCGATACCGGTCGCTCGTCGATCACCGTTGTTGCAGCTTCCGTTTCCATGGCAGCTTCGGCTTTGTCAAGCACCGAAGCGGGAGCGACGATTTTCGCCAGTCGCCGCAGCGCCCTGGCGCGCCGATGCATTTGAATGTGGCGAACGTTCTCGAAGAAGTCGTCGTCAGGATTCGTGACGTTCGACAGAAGCGACAAGTTCTCGAGCGACGGCTCGTCGGAAAAGGTCTTTACGAGTCGCGAGAGCAGCGATATCGACTCGTGCCGGCAACCTTCGTCGGGCGACTTCAACCCGCTCTCGACGGCGGGCAGCAAAAGCTCCTTCACCAGGAGCCTGTACGTGACTTTCGACCGCTGGTCATCGTCATTGTTCGCCACGCTCTTGACGCGCGAAATCAAAATCTCCAAGACCCTCGACGCGCCCTCTCGCAGCGATATATCGGCGCAGTGACGCAGCAGCGTGTGCGTGACGCAATGCAGGATGGGGGTGATGGCGCGGCATTCGTCTCGACACAGATCCGAAAACTCGTCCGATTCCAGCTTCGCAGCGACATCCTGCAGGGCGGTGAGCCTGGCGTCGAAGTCGAGCTCCTCGATCGAGCGCTTGTCCCACGCGTTCAGACGCCGAACGACGTCACAGGTCCACGTCAGCGACGTGACGTCAGAACGAGCGCTGTCCAACGCTTGGACGAGCAACTGGCGCGCTTCGCGACCCACGACCTTCGCGAATAACTTGGCAAGCTTACGAAAGAAGACGACGTCGCGCGTCACTTTGCACAGAGCGTTAAGCGCGGGCGTGAGCGTCTTGCTGTTCTGCGACTGGGGCTTGGCGCAGACCGCGGTCACGTGACCCAGCATCACTTCGGCCAAGCTCGACAGAACGTCGTTGCCGTGGTGATCGTCGGTCACGTGCTCGCTGACGCAGGCCAGGAACTCGAGGTGCTTCGGCGGCAAACTCAAGGCCTTCTTGCTGGCCCTGAACCTCTGAAGGAAGTACAGCACCACGTCGGGCAAGTAAGGCCGAAGCAGGGCCAGGCCGAAGTATTTCTGCGATACTGCAGCACCGGTTTCGACATCGTGACAAAGTTCCCCGACGGCAGACATGAAGTGTTGTGATAAAGACACAAAGTTCCCGACTTCTTCGTCGGTCTCATTCACCAGCATACCGAAGCAGTCTAAAATGAAAAAAGCGATTTCGTGACTGGTTTTGGGCGAAAGTAGCGTGTCCACAACAGCGGCAAGAAGGCAAGGCTGCTCTGCAGGAGACCCGGTGTTACGTTTCACGATGCAGACTTGGTATTCACGCCTGGAGCAAAAGCACTGGAAAAGCTTCAGCAAGACAGTGGCATGGCCGGCGCTCTCGTTCTTCAGTTTGCATAAATCGGGCCAGACCAGCACGCGAAACGTGGCCTCCAGATCATCTTTTGACAAAAGGTCGGGGCTAGGCAGCGCAGCGAGAACCGATATGAACGCCTCCACGACTGACTTGCGCAGGTTTTTCAAGTGCGGCAGAAATCTTCTGTCAACGCCGTTCGACTCGTCAGGCAAGCGCGCGGCTTCAATCAAAGAGGAATGTGAAGCTGCCAGCGACAAGAGCATGGTGAAAACCCGCTGGTAAGCAGGCAGCGGCAGCTTATGGTGCAGTTTATCAACGAGGGTTACAACAGTGCCAAGTATACCTTGTTGACGAGCTAAAGGCACAACGTCGAAAGGGCGCCCGACTACATTAACCGATTTGCTCACAGCGGCGGTCGTGTCAAGTAACGCGTTAACGTCGCCAAACGGCTCCAAAATCATGTCAACAAACGTCATTATCTCATCTGCATCTAAATGTCCTAAAAATCGCACGACTACTGATCGCCGTACCGATGACATGGCCTTGCCGGCGGTCGATGGGCCCGTTTTTGACCTCATTCTGCCATACAGGATACGCAGTAGGATCGGAATGACGTCGTTGCGCTCATTCGACGGGATTTCTTCGACGTTCAGGCTCAGCAACGCGTCCCGGAACTTCGAGTCGTCTAGCACGTCGAACAAGCGATCTTTGTACAGGAGCAGGTTTTTGTTCTTGTAAGTTAAAACGCATTCCAGGGCGACTTTCTGCAGCTCAGGATTGATGTGGCAGAGCAGCTGGTGATAAAGCAGCTGAAGCTTTTCGGTTGATGCGGCCGCATTGGGGTTATTGAACTTGGCAAAGACCTTCAGCATCGCGATGAGCATGGCCGCCGCGTCCTTGCGCCGAAAAGCGGGCTGTCCTTTGCCAAGCGCGCAGCGAGACAAGTTCTGCAGCGGCGAGTGGTTCAAGTCCACCTGGTAGTACTCGTTGTCGACGAATCGAAACAACAGCTCGACGAGAACGCGATTGTAGCTTTCGACCACTTCGCTCTGCTGCAAGGCGATCAAGGCTTTCCACAGTTGCAAGCGAAAGTTCGAGACGTCGAATCGGACGTTGGCCACGTGGGTCTGTTTCGTCCAGCAGATCTCCACGTACGCTTTAAAACAGTCATCGCCGCAGTGGATAACAGGTAAAGCTTTCTGATTGCTGTCCACCTTCCACCAACCCCTGCGTTCTGCCTCCGTCGACGCAGAAGCCAGTGTTTCCATTAAAATTTTCCAAAAAGCGTCATGTTTCGAGTTCGATCGCTGCGCGCACACGATCTCGACCACGCCCGGCCACAACGCCGAGAAGTTGATGGTGAAATTCGACAGCAGGAAGCGCGCGACGGCTTCTTTTGCGTCGGGCGACGGGTCGTCCTTGTGTTTGATCAGCTTGCTCATTTGCAGCAGGCGGGAACGGTAGTCGTGCAGCGTGGCCGGAATCGAGTCGACGGCGATGCACTGCTCGTAGACGTCGTCGGAAGTGACCTGGTGCAGGATTCTCAAGGAATGCAAACGAACGGAAAAGACGTGAGACGAGACGTTTTCGAGAAGAGTTTTCCTGATCGTGTCGGTGAGCAGACGACTCAAGCTCGGATGCTTGCTAAGCAGCAACGACGCAAAATACAAAGTGTGCCTGGAGCTGGGTCGCTTTTCGAAGCAACTCATCAAAGACAGGCCGAGAGGTTTCAGGACTGACGCACGGCCAAGCACAAGAAGGGCCTGAATTGCCATAGCAACAAGCGCCAAATCCGATTCGTTTGAGCAATTGTCTAGAATTCTGCGAAGCTGCTCCGTGATAGGCTCGTGGATATTTTCGGGAATCGGTTGCAAATGTTGACAAAGAACCAAACAACACCACACAATTTTTCCGTCTTGGCACTGTTTTAATGTATCGGACAACACAGCGCCCGTGCTTTTAACACCTGCGCCTCTGGGGACTGCCGCAAAATTAAAGATTTTCGGCTGGTACGAAGCGAAGTCGTCAGCAGTCAGAGGATTGTCCTGTTGCAAGCAAACGAAATCGCAAAGAAGACGAATGGTCTCGTATTTCCCGCCGTCTTCTTCTTCAGACAATCGTTTTTGGCAAAACGTCATGAAGGCTCTGCGCGCGAACAGCTCGAAATCGAACGCGGAAAACAGCGATCGCCATAATACAAGCAACGAGTCGAAACCGATGGTCGAACTGCACACGTCTGAAAGCAGCAATTCTTTCTCGTCAGACTTGATTTCGGTTTTTGTCCCTGACAGGATCGCTGTCACCAAATCGCACAGCGCTAATGAGAAACTGCCGTTGCTCTGGCTACCCACCCGCAACGCGAAGTCAACGCCCATCTTTACAACCTTTGAAACGTCGGCAAACCCCCCCACTCGCGCACCCCGCCTCACTTTGCACCAAACAGTGAGGATTTTAAACAAATTTTCAGCAAAAGGCAGCAGCAGATCTGATTGGTCGCCTGTTGCGTTTGTTATTTGCTTGACGATAATGTCCCAAACAGGGCGGCCGTGCTCCCTTGTTGTATGTTCGGCCATTAAGCCGACAGCGGAGCAGACAGCGCGAAAAGCGGCATCGTCGTCGTCGTGGGGCGTCTCCGGCACCGGGCTTCTTGGTCGGAGCACGGCCAGGCAAGCAGGCAGCACGCTGTCGAGGCACGAGTGGAAGCGATGCTGCGAGCTTTTGACGACGTGAAAGATCACCTTGCCGATCGCTTCGCTCGCGGTCGGAAAATCGAGCGCGATCGACAGGACTTTTTTCATGACCAGGTCGTGCTGGCGACTTTTGCGCAGCAGGAACGAGACACTTTCGGCGGCGAAGTTGCTGACGTGCTGCGGGTGTTCGCCGGTGAGCAGCGACGCGTACATGCTGAGAACAGCCTCCATGTCTTTGACCATGAACCGCCACATGTGACGAAAAAGCAGCGAAATGGCGTTGAAGACCGCCTCGAGCTTTTCGACGTCGCTCGTCTTCAGCAACTTGACGAGTATTCGGAAAAACGCGGAGAAGTGAAGATAAAAATCGGAGCTTAGGTCGACGCAAATGGCGACGAGCAATTCCAGTAACGCGGGAAGGGCGAGTGTGTTTTGCTTTTGCAGATGGCGCTTGAGAGCGTCCAGCAAGTCGGATCGGTAGTGCATGACCATCTTGTAGTTCTTGCACATTCCGCTCACCTCCTTGCGGAAGCGAACATAGTCTGCGGACAAATCCAGGTCCTTCCACTTGGCCACGCTCTCGGCGAAATGCGAGTAGTCGTCCGAATCCTCCTCAGCGTCGGCGCGACGCCTGATGCGGTGGACCGCATCGATGTTAACCAGCGCGAGCCTCTCGGAAAATGTCTGAAAATGATACTTGTTTTGAGCCTTGTGCTTCGGCGGTGCGGAAGACGGCATGTCTGTGGGCAATGCTGCCTGCAAACAGAAGAAACAAAAAAATTCATAATTTCCGGCGGGTGTTATGGCATGCAACTATGGGCTACGCACTAAATTCCTTGATAGCACGAATTACTTAACCAAGTTCCACCCTTCAAGTCACGCGTGTGCTAATTTTTTGCAAAGTTTGCAACGCCATATCTCGCCAGCCGCTTATGCTAGAGAGCTGTCCAAACCCTCTACGGATTCAGCAAGTCTTCTAGATCAGATTGAAAAAAGTTTTTCGTTTTGGGTTTGTGGTTTTCTGGGGGTGACGTAACAATGAGGGCATGTGTTTGCATTTTCGGCCGAGTTTACCAGGCCCTGCGCGACAATCCATTGAGCCAATTTTCGGAAACTAGGCTGTGATCCGTGTCTTTAGAGTCCTTGATTGACTTTCTAGCATATCTGGAGCCAAACTTATGGCCCAAAAACCCGAGTTTTGACAAAAATCAAAAAAGTTTCACAAAACATATAATTAGCCATCTAAGGCCAAACTTTGTCCAACCATAACTCGGCAGCAGAATGAGCTAGAGAGCTATTCAAAACCTCCCAAAGACTCGTGAAGTCTTGTAAATTAGAATGAAAAAAAACATTTTAAGATTTGGGTTTGGGGATTTTGGTCGGTGACGTCAGGATTGGGGTATGTTATACATTTTTAATGACGCCATCGCCGATCGAATGAACCGGTTTTGCGGCTCGAAGTCTCTATGGGTTCTCCACGCTGGAATACGAATCTTGGTGGTCCGCGGGGGTGGAAGAGTTTGAAAGATCGACCGATATGGCTATTTTGAGGCCGGTACCGATATATCAGCCATTCATGGGCCGATAGCCGATATTTCCACAATTTTTAAACCTTTTTTTCTGCTTCATTATTAAAAATATGATGTATTCTATGCCTTACCTTTTTTCAAAAACTTAAAAAATCAGGATTTAGAGCTAAAATTTTTGAAATTGCAGCATTTCAATATTTGATTAACTTGTTAGCATAGTATATACTGTTTGCAATGAATAAACACAGTGCCATGAATGAAAAAAGAATGGTAAAATAACAAAGCAATAAGAACAGAACACTGAATGAAAGAAAACCGCTTTGCGGTGCTTAAACCAAAAAAAAAGCAAAAACAGTGCTTGAAAGTTGAAAGGTGGTGAACAATGAAAGGAAGAAGTACAAAACGGATCATCAAGTTAAGGAGGTTAAAATTAGTACAACACTGTATTCAATTAACCATTGCCAAAATTAAAATTATTCCAAAACAGCAACTTTTTTGGTCTATGATAGTGTGTTTGTTAACAGTTACTGTACTACATAAATCTTGTGAAATTTTGTTTTTGTATATATTTCACAAATCAACCTTTCAGACTCTTCAGCAACTCAGTGGGTTTTCAGTTTGAAAAGTCAATCCATGTCTTAAAGAATTAAGTTTGGAGTTTTGATGTAATGTAACATTACAAAACTGCATGCCCTTAAAAAAGCAAACTAGTTGCAATAGTTACTGCAACTGAAGTACTGGCATTGGTATGAAATGAAACATCTCAACTGATTTGTCAATACACAGTAGTTCCATATCAACAGTTTAAGATTGTCATGCCGAAAGCAAACTTTATCTGCATTTATATTCACCTAGTAGCCTGCAGTGAGTTAACCTAACCTAAACAAAAGCAGCACTAGGCTGCAACCGATTACCGCTCGTGCGCCAGAAGTAACTTCCATAAGAACAAATCGTCATAACAATAGCTAAGGTGCACATGTGCGCATTACGCATGCGATGATTGTGCAATAATGCCGCGGTAGTTTTGATCCAATCGTAAACACTCGTGTTTAACAAACGGACAAGAGCAATTGTGATGTAAAAAATGATACTGACTACCGCGCTGCTATCGGACCAAACGACAAATCACCGCTTCAGCGTATTTGTGAAATGTTGGAGTAGCGCTTCCGTAACTTGTGTTCCACAACCACAAACCAGCACGTTGCAACAGCTTGAATTGTGAGATCATAATTATCATTATCATGCTTCGTCGAAAATGTCGATTAACTTAACCCACGAACACGATCAGTGGTGTAGGAGGCGGAAGTGCAAGTATAGTGGATTTAACTTTTCGCATTACGACTTGCCGTTTCCTACTCGCTATTGTATCCCGTTCGTGAGATCTGGTTTGTATCAACTTGGCATTCGCGTCAAGGGATTTCGTGTGTCCGCGCATGACCTCGATTCGCATTGCATTCGGTTTTGTCCATCGGCGTGGACACCACGCTTTCAGTAAGTCGAGTTGTGTATCGCTAGCGCACGG
>JGI24159J19872_10004099_pt1 | contig 18465 bp, 10 predicted proteins | sample Ectturendosymbi4_FD_19872 | JGI IMG/M metagenome (IMG submission 19872) | reverse complement strand
AGCTTTTGCTTTTAATTATCGGGTTCTATATATAAACTCTTGCATTTCTGTTCACTTTTTCTATTGGTTTTCAACAATGGCCATTGTGTTTCTCACAGCCATTTTGTAGATGTCGCTTTTACTTTTGATCGAATACTATTTGATTGAACGAGTTTTACTACAACACAGCAGTACGCGGTGACCAAGTGCAAGTGGTACGCAATCAGAAAAAGGTTGGGAAACTCTTTTTTTTCACTGAGACATTTCGGACATTTTGGTTACTGAGACATTTCGGTCATTTGTCTCACAGTTGTATTAAAACTCACCGTAGCAGTGTTCATTAGCTTATTGCTTCAGGCAATTTCTGACCGAAATGACTTAATTTTTTCGGTTATTTCAAAAACATTTCGGTCTGTGGCCGAAAAAAACAGCTGAGAACCACAGTTTTTAGAATATCTGCAAACCAAATCTTACGCTTGATTCAACTGGTTGTATTCTGCCTCCTTCCTCGCGAGCAGTTCTTGATCGTCGCGCAGGTTCCCCTGCAGCTGGAGGTTGATTTTCTGCAAGCGTTCTCTGTCGCTTTCAAGCGTTTGCTTCTCGCCCAGAGCAAGCTGCAACGTCACGAGTCGGCCACGTCACAAACCGAGGCATTCACCACGTCACAAACCGAGGCAGCATGCGTGATTTCAATGCAGACAAATTTAATTGAATTTATTCGGGGCGGTACACGCTTTTATTTTTGCTTTATCAGCAGCTGGATAACGATGAACACCAGGTATTTGCTGTACATTCGCACATATTTTCAAATGCTGTATTTTTGTAGGATTTAGACATCCGATAGTGCACAGCAAACAGCATCAGCGCGTTGCGAGTCAAGGTCTGTTACGTCACAACGAGATAAGAGGCACAGAACAAGGCTGAGGCAATGCTGAGAAAAAGTTGTCAACGGGAAGATTCATGATGTATAAGTTTAAAGCAGGAGATCGTTCGATGATGCATTCAATTGAACTTTTCGAGAAAAGAGTGCAAGTCTTAGACATTCTCTACGCATTCATGGCTGGCCGAACAAGAAACTTGGGGGTTCGGGTCCTGACTCTTTTTCAAGACGAGTCAGAGATACAAGAAACCCTCGTCTATTCTACAGTATTGCACTTTCAGTTTTTCGTTACAAAGTATATCATCTTCAAAATTTTGCCGTGTGCCTGATCTTCTCGATAACGAAAAAGCTTTATTTTCATCTCAACGTTGTTGCTACGCCCAGTGTTTTTTTAAAGGCGTTTTGAGAGAAGTAAACCATCTCTCAAAATACAGTACATAGAACCTCGCTGTATAAACATCAGAGTACAGTAAAATCTCACTTCATGATTATCTCGGTATTCAGATAAAATAGTTGCGGTCTCTCAAAACGTCTTCGCAGTCAGCAAGGTCAAACCTTGGAAACAGCACTGGTGACGTCACACTGTGCACGCGTCGCTCCGTCTTTCGCTGACGGGTTGATACAAAGTGTCGTTGTGACAAAATAATGAACTGTCTGTTCGTCTTCACTGCCAGGGTTTTTTTAGGGTCTGACCGCAAAGACGTTTTGAGAGACCGTAACTACTTTATCCGAACACTGTGATGGTCGAAACGCGAGGTTCTACTGTATTTTGAGAGACAGTTGGAAAATGTTGTGAGACCGTTTCAATCCCTCAAAACACCACAAGAAACATCGTTCACTGCGTTTAAGAAAATCTCCACTGCGCTGTCAAAACTTTCTCGGGTGTGCTCTCGATGTCTTAGATCAGGGTTTCCCAAACTGTGTGCTTCGAGAGAGACTGGGGAGCGGCGCGAAAGTTTGACGCTTTGACAAAAAGCTTACAAACGATTTTGTCCATGTGGCAGTGGGGTTTCGCCGTCACAAAGTAGATGTGCCGCAGCCAAATACAGAAGTATTATTAGTGCGCCGTAACGGAAAAACGTTTGAAAAGCACTGTCTTAGACTGTGGTTTCATCGTAAAGCGAAAATCAGTCAGAAGTCATCAGCACTTAAGGTGTTTGACGAATTAAAATCGTAAAATCTATGAGCGGTTGTTTGAAAACCAGCACCATTGATTCCAACCTTTTACACGCAAATTGAGATTTGTTTATCACGAAAACCAGCACCATTGATTCCAACCTTTTACACGCAAATTGAGAATTGTTTATCACGAGTTTGTTTCATAAAGAATCGTGCGTCGTTTTCAGTTAGCGTTATAGTATGCAAATATTTAAACAGTTTATGCGCAATCGAATCACCGGGTCCGCAGCACAATTCGCTCAGGTACATTCGCAGAAACGTAGTTGCAAAAATACAATCGACTTTTATCACCGACTGGTGAGCTCTCAGGCCAAAACAGAGCACACAGCTGGGTTCCCCGCCCACAATCTCGAACAAGCACAAATGCGTTTTTGCAATTTTCTGGTTCGATAACCGGTGCTTCCCCTCAAGCGTTGGTCAAAAAATCCATTCTTCCCAGCTCGAGAAAGAAACAACAAAAAGAGTCTGATGAACAATACCTTTAGTTGCTTTTCCAGCTTCTCTATGGCAACCAGGGATTGCGCATGCAAATCGTTTGGGGGAATTTTGTTGACAACGTTGTCCAGGCCTTCGTCCGGGTTGGCGTGGCTGCGAGCAATTCGATTTGTTTATTTTTAAACTATTTCTTTGTTTATTTTCAAACTGTTGTTCGAAACTATTATTTCGGATGCAGCAACAGCAACAGCTGGTTAACTGGCCTGCCAGGGGGCTTCCCCACTAGCNCACCTCGGATTTAATAGAAACACANCAACAAGCGACACAGACGCGAACAAAACCAACAGCACACGACGTCACTGCGACTGGACGCCAACAACCTGTGAACGATATCTTGATTCAATCTAAAACGCGAAAAGCGAAGGTCAGCCTCTCGAGTGTACAGTAGTTTTGCACAGAGCAGTGCTTCCAGACGCCGGTTATAAATTGGAATCTCACAGTCGATTGAAGCGAAAAACTTTCGACGCATTTTTGGGATGGGAAGCACTGCCCTGCGATCCGTTGGAAGAAGCTGTTCAGCTGGAATGAGTTGCTTTATCAAGCGAATATCTGAAGTGACCGTAACAGCACAACTTCGTGATTGCTTCTGGAAAAAGCTGCACATCTTTGGTAGCCTGGACAACGGTGGTTTGCACGTGCAGGGAAATCGCTTTTCACAGGTTTAGTTCAAAGCGTCAGAAAAGAGAAAACAAAATCAAAACCACTTTTGCCCCAAAGACTTTGCAGCAGTTTTTCAATCACAAATCGCTTGAGGACCGCACTCGGGACTTTTCGACACCAAGCCATTCGCCTTCAGAGGAAGCGTTAAAAATTCCGTCGCTGAGGGAATTTCTGAGGCGGTTCGTCTGAGGTGACAACGTCGTGTGCAAAGCAACTTTTTGAAAAACGCGTCGGCACCAGCTGTTTGAAAATGCGCAGAGCGTGGGGAAACACGTGCGCGTGGCCGGAATTTAGTCTCTATCTTCAACGTGTGGTCTGCTTGCTCTGGCAGACAACACACCTGCCGTGTTTCTTTGTTTCGAACGTGTTAATCATGGGGCGCGATCAATGTGCTGGCGTTGGAAAATACCATCAGGAAACAACGCCTGAGAGCAACATTAACGTAAAACCCATTTTTCCAGTGCTCGGCAAATCTACGGGCGTTTGAATTGAGGTAATTCACGGCTGCAAACACTATGCGCACCATTCAAAAGATATCGACCTGCGCTATTGCGCTCGAGCGCTTCTGTGACGCAACAAGCGCTTCGCAATGCAGGTTCTTCGCTTTAACGCTTTGAAAACCTCTGTTTGTCACATTACAAAGCAATTGGCGACGCCCGACAACCTTTACGGTCCCGAACATTCAGATCTCGGTCTTCGCTTTCTTTGAAACAAAGTCTCCGTCTCGAAGTTTCCCCTAAGTCTCGGTCTTGGAGAATCTCAGGTTATCTGTTAATCACGGCTACTCCCCAGTCAATCTTTGAGGCTCCTCGACCTGACAAGAAAACATTATGGAATTACCGAAAAACGTCAAGTTTCTTGACTGACTTGACATTACCAGCTGGTCTCATTTCCCTGTTACATCGTGGACTCGTGTGTACTCTTGGACGTTTAACTATTTGGGAACGTGAAGCACGGACGAGCTGTGGTCGGTTCAGTTCGATCGTGACCTTGGTTGGACTTACGAGAAACATCTGTAACTTTCACTAGTACTCAGGAACATTCAAGCAACTTTCTTCAACTCTTATATCGTGGAAGCCAGGTGCATTTCATAGACTTGAAACTTTTGCCCGAACAGTCTCGGCTGATGAAACAGCTGCGTGATCGACCTTTGGCTCCTGGCATGTCTATGTGGTTTAGGCAATGCAACCTGATATAAGCAATGCAAATCAACTGTCATTCAAGTGATCTAGAGAGCATAAGGAACAAAAACATTATGAAAACTCTCTTATTTTTATCGAACAAAGCGGTGACGTCTGTCAAAAATTTTACTAAAAGCTGATATCAAGCGTGNGATCAACTTTTGCCAGGTCTGCGGTCTTCAGAAAAATGAGGACTTCTCTTGCTTTCTTGTTGAGAACTGAACATTTAAACTGATGTTTCCTCCTCAAAATTTTGTGGCGAAAGACCTTGAGTTTGATGGATTGGTGATGGCAAGGCCATTGGATGCAATTAGAATTAGACTTCAGAGAAGTCTGATCAAAAGCAAGGGCTTGTCAAAAGTCAGAGTGAAGTTAGAAAGAACTGCACCAAAAAAAAAACAGTAAACTTGTGAGTGTTCATGCGGCGTGCACTTTAAATGACATTTTTCTGAGAAATCTTGTAACTCCAGCGCAGNCCGANCGTCTGTCTCGCAAAACCCTACCNAGCGCTTCCTGTTGTTGTCATGCCGACATTGCAGCAAAGTCTCCAGCACGACTGTTCCACGCCAGACGATGACGTCAGCCGAGTCGTTATTNTGACGTAGCCGATGTTTCAGAAATGTTTTCCTTGCCGCTTTTTCAGTTGCAAAGCGGAAGGTGCGCGCAGGTGGGGGGTGGCGCGGACAGTCGTTCAACACACGGGGTGTGAGAGCACTTGCACACAGGGTGTCGGCCAAGGAGCTTTCCCCACTTTAGTTTTGCCTGGGGAAAACCACGCTACAAAGTCTTGGCGTTAAGTGTATTTTCCATATGAAAGCATTTCTAACCTTCGCCAAACCAGTATGCAATGAGCAGCCAACTGTCTTACAGCAGGTTCTGCCTCTCCAGCTCTGAATCATTTCTTGCACAATGCTTAAGTTCGGAAGTACATGCACCGCATTGCACTGAACTCAAATCGTTTACAGCGGAGCAAAGTTATAGTTAAAATACGCTGATTACTTTTCGGTCACGTTAGCTCTTCATATCATCTTTAAAAATTCGCCGGATTCCGCTATACTTTTCCCCAATATATTTCATGTTTGATTTTTCCGCCAGATTTTGCAGCTAAATGAAACATGTGTCGTACTACTTAATTTAAGATTTTGTTTTCACGAAGTTAAGATTTTGTTTTTATTTCGTTTATGCTTTTTATTTACGATATTTGTTTTTATGTAAAGTAGAACGAGCTGCCAAAATGCCGGGCGCTGTACGTAAAGACTCAACTGAATTGTTTGCCTGTGGCGTCATGAAGCTTTCATGGCAATGACGTTTGTTATTCATCATTCGGTTTGGGCATTCAACAACTGAATCTTACTGATGTGAAAAAGCAGAAAGAGTGAAATCAAACGAGTAACGAAGTTGAAACAGTGCATTGTTCGCGACGAAAGGATTGCCATAATTCCACTGAAGACACACCGCAACCCGCCGTCAGTTTTACCGCTCAACTTTCTTAGTAGCTGCGAAACTTTTTCCACCGAAACTTTTGCGAAACTTTTTTTCGAAACTTTTTTTTTTCCAAACAGAATAAAAATATGTTTGAAATCGGTGTCTGCTGCAGTTAATATGTTGCACTTTTGAAAGCTCAAGATTTGCTGTAAGCTTCCGAGGTCAGCCGACTGCGCTCTGCTTTTATCTTTTTACGATGATTCAAACTTGCACAGATCTGTTTTCAAGTAGCTACTCTCCTTCACATGGGAGACGAAAAAGGAATCAATAAAGAAATTTTTTGCCTATTAAAAAATTTGCTGACTGATTTTTTGTTTACCTCCTTTGTGGAGGGCAGTTACTTGAATATGTTGCACTTTGGTCGTGTCGCGTTNAAACTCATGAAATNGAAACCAAAATGCAATCAGGAGACGACTTAAGGTAGCAAGCAACCTTTTATTTGGCCCCAAAATGAAAAAAAGTAGCGAAAACTTTTGCGCGAGGTATAGCAATTTATCTCACATTTCAAAACCCAGTTTACCCGGGGGAAAACTCCNAGACGGTTTACCCAGCCNACTGGGAAAAAATCCCAGAGGGTTTATCCTGCTAACCCTGGTCGCACACAGGTGAAAAACCACTCAATACGGACACGAATGGTTCGGCGGACACCAGGATTGCTTGCGTTCGCCGAAGTACAAAGCGTTCAGCGCGGAGTTTCACGCAGACCCGTAGCCACGGGGGACATTCGGGGTCAATGCTCATTCAAATTTTATTGTGCCCATAAAAATTTGTTCTAAACATATAATAAAAACAAAAACCTTGTCCCCCAAAACGTGTATCCCCCCCTAACCTCAAAACTTGACGACGGGACTGGTGTCACGTAGAAAGTTCCAGATTGTTTGCATCGCACTTTACTTGGAAGGAGTCAGTTATGGGCTGCAACCTTGTACGCGGAGTTGACACGGCGCTAGTCTAGATGACCGTTCCGGAAAACAAAAGACTTCCGAGCAAGGCAATAATTTAAGAAACGAAAATAGTTTTTGAGCGACTGTGTGACGCGGTTTCCTCTCCTGTCCGTTTTGAAAAAAAAAGAACAGCAAGAAAAAAAGCTTTGCCGAATCATCAGCACGCCCCTAGCGATGTGTTCAACAACAGGCGTACACACAGTTGCGATGTGGTGTTTATACGAGGAAGCGTTATCTTAACAAGGTCATTGTAGCAGCGCTGTCAAACCAACCAATGCAGATCCTGCACTTCGCGGCTGATACGCAAACGCAAAGCAAGACCATCGCCGCAAATACACAGAGGCGGATGGATCGGCTTCGCAGCAACTGAAACTACGCGACACTGCGAGCAGATGTAATGCAACTCGCAGCCGGAAGCACGACGATCCCCTTTGCTCCATCTGTGAAGCTCATGGTATATTGTCATGTGACGGACATCTGATTGTTACGTGACGGACATGTGACTGTTATGTGATGGACATGTGAGCGTTGCGTAAAAGACATGGAGTAGTTGCTTTANAAAGATGGAATTGTTGTTGCGTGACGCAGGCGTGAGGTCGATCAATTTACGTCACAACCGGTAAACAAGCGGGCGGTTCCTGCAACGNAACATGGCGTGACTCGNGGGCGCGTTGGAGAAAAGAAAGCTCAGTGAAACTTANAGCGAAGTATTGTTGCAAGCAAGTGTTCCGAGGGCAATAAAACGTACNTTACAAGATGCCAGAGTCCAGGCATTGGGGGCAGTTCCCCCCAAATTCTGCTGTGCCCAGAAAAATTTGTTTCAGCATATCATAAAAACAAAAATCTTCACCCCCTAAAATGTATTTCCCCCCAAGCCTTAAAATCTGGCTACGGGCCTGCCAAAGACTACTAACAAGCGCTTGTACGCACCTGCGCTGGAGGGCGTCCCCCACCCTGAGTCTAGGTTCGCGGTCGTGTGGTCTGTCAAGTGTATTTGTGGAAGCGGCCACCACAACTCACCTGGAATCGGACGCAGTGCACATCATGAGCTGGAGACGGATGTTTGCGGCCCTCAGCATCTCATTGTCACGCTGGAGTCTCATCACTGTGCTCTTGGCTTTCTGAAAAAGTGGTAACACTTTGAAAAAACAATTTGCGAGCAACACACAGCTTGTGAAATCAAAAATAACAAGAGCTGGTTAAACCATGGTGGCGACGAAGCCACAAAAAACAACTTTAAACAAGATCATCCTTCAGAATTAACGAACATTTTTGTCCACACGTTGCGGAACTGAAGTTTGTTTTCGATGAAATTCCTGACAGTTCAGAATAAACTTGGCTGGCGCGCATTACACGAAGGTGCATTAATTCACTTGCCAGCGCTTTAAATCGTTTTGCAAACACATCTTGCCCGGAACTAGACATTAACAAAAAATATCCTATATTTCACTTCAACGAAAGCTACTGTATTTCACTAACGCACAGCATGGTTGTGACGAATATTGGTGACTTCCTTTTTCCAATTTTCTTTCCAATTTTTCAATTCTGTTACTTTCGTTTGGAGTTCTTGGTTGTTGCACCTAAATGCAAAGAAAACCACATCCAGTCTTTCTGCCTAAGTTGTAGAATAAAAAGGAAAATGAAGTGATTTTGGTGCTTGCTACACTTAACCTTTGCAACTGTTTTTGCCAAATCAGTTTCAATATCTGTTCAGTGTCAACACGTTTAGAACTGTGTTTGTTAAAGCAGTTGAACTTTGGAGTGCTTGTGTAATGTGACTTGACAAGAGTGGCACAAGGTACTGTCTCCAAAATAATTGATTAAAAAAATATTTTCAGCATTTTTTAAAAGCAAAAAAGATCAAGATCAANAATCACCGTAACTCCAGACGTGGAAATGGTGTATTTGCTACGAGTCCACTAGTTTTCATCAAAATGCATTTTTCGAACTCATAACAACAGGTCATCATGTGCCAAGTGCCAACAATGGCTAACTGCCTTTCACAATCAATGCACTTACGATGGAACAAAGCACTTATGAAGGCATAAGCGCAGCCAATAAACGATTCAGTTTTTATTCTTGTTGTAATGCTGTGACAGCAGAGGAAAAAAGTTGTTTATTTACAAATTTATGAAGTAGGTTCTTTTCAGAAAAAAGTGTTTTTCTGCTTTTAAAACTTGCTTTTGGGCAAGCGTTTTGTACACTATACAATATATGCTTGAGATAAGCACTTCAAGAATCACTGATTTAGAATAAAAGACGACTTTCTTGAAGAGTAAAAAATATTGCAGGTTTTATTGTTAATAATAATGCATAGTATGCTTCAAATCGAATCCTTACACAATGAGAAGCAAAACTGCAAGATAGGCTTTCGCTGTAAATTATGATTTGTGAATTTCTCTTTTGGAGGATGGAATTTAGTCCAGGCAGCAAATTTACATCCAGTCATAAACCTTCACATCAGGGAGTTCAAATGTGTTATGATAAGTTGCTAGTCGAATGGAGTTCAAAATGTTTGGTCTAAAGCAATCTTCATTTTCAAATATCAACTGAGCATCAACAAAGAGCCAAGGATTGCAAACTACATTTGGCAAGTTTACATGGACATCTAAAACACCAACTAACATAAACATTCACAAGTTACACTTAAATTACTTTCCGAACACACAGCGATGGAGAACACTAAATTTTAAAATATAATCGCAGATTTTTTCCACACTGAAATGTCCACAAATCATAAGAGGCCAAAGGTATAAAGCAGGGATATCTNGGAATTCTAGATATCCANGGTATAAAACCATACATTTTCAAAATGTTTGCTCAACTTGTAAAAGAACCNAAATTTTTAAACAATCATGAATGTGAAACACAACTCAGTNCATAAATATAACTCCATGATCTACTCAAGCTGACATTGCAAACCTTTTAACTCAAACCCACCGAATGGTTTGTTTTAGTTCCTGATTGTCACGAATTATAATTTTCATTTGCTGAACCATGTTGTTCACCATCATGCTGGGACTGGTGCCAGAATCTTGCACAAATGCTGGCTGAAAAACAATAGAACTTGTTGGTAAATACCAGAGATAATAGAAATTGGCAATACCAAAACATGCATACTGCAATATCAAAAATATGGAAATATTTCATAGTAGCATAAAATCATTTAAAACTGTGTTTGTTGATTGACTACTTTGTAAAACCTAATATAACCACATACAAAAAATTAAGGTCAGCACCAGGAACTGATAACAGAAGTGCTTACGATCATGCAATAGGACTTTAAACATCAGTGAGACTTGGATGAAAAAAGAGCTTCTGAAAATATATATACTGTACCACAAATCATACACAAGTTGCGATTACACATTGAAATTTTTCAGTGAGAAAAATTTTCGGTAGATATCGACACCACGTAGCTCAGGAGGTAAATATAAATTTAAGAAGTAAAGGACTTCTTAAATTGTAATGTTTGAAACAAACATAGTTTTATACAATATTCTCACCATATTTGATGAGTTCCTGAATACACTAACNAATGATTCACTCACAAGGACTTAAAGTAACATGGACAAAATCCTTATAAACATCTTAGTGCATCATTAATTACAATAGTAGCACTTGCAAACAGAGGAGTGTGGATGACACTCTGACAATTTTTGCCAGGTTTGCCACACACCCGTTTATTCTTGACGTCCATTTGGAACACTGAGCTATGTTTCACTTTGTATGCAACTTTGCCACCACTTTGGTATAGTGAAACGATAGCTGTTATTTAGCATGTTTTTCAGCAATGTCCATCTACATCAGGTGTGGGAGCCTGCAGCCTGCATGAACATTTAACATGGCCTGCATCAGAATTTTCGTTACCCATGATAGAGCACAACACTGCGTCAGAATAAAACTCCATGACAAGCAGACACATAGATAGTAAGTCAAGAGAAGCGTCTCTCACTCCTTGACATAGTTTTCTCTCCTTATTTTCCTTAGGAAGATAAAGGTAGAATTTGAAGATAAAATTAATTATTTTTTGCAGCCTGCCAGCAATATTCCACAATTCATGTGAACCGTGATAGTAAATAGGTTCACCAACCCTGATCTAAATAAATGATTGTCACAATGCCTAATTCAGCATCAAGCAAGGTCTCCGTTCTAATATATTAGCTATTTAAATGTTTGCGCAATATCTACAATGTCTGTTTGTGGTTCCCTAACAGTTTTGAATTGGACACAGACCATTGCAACATTAAGAGTTAAACAAATGTATTTCTGACGCCACATATTTTACACACTTGAAAAATTTTTGAAATTGGTGCCTAAACTTTGAACAAGGATATGAAATTTTGTTGCTACGTAATTGTGTAACATGGGTGTATTTCACTGTTATTGTTATATTGCATCATTATACCAGGATAATTAAATCACTTTATATTAAAAAACAGTGACTAATACCAAATTTATATACTGCAAGCATCAAGCACAAAACTGGTGATTCATTCATTTTCATACCAGCTTTTTCAATGGGGAAGGTTGTGGGGGAAGAAGTCCTCAGACTCAAAACACCTCACAGTTTATAGCAACCTCTGGCAGTTCTGCTTGTTCAAAAACCAAGATGGAACTAAGCCAGTTCAGAGATGTAACCGTGCCACCTAGTCCTTGATTGATCTCTGAGCTGCTTTTCTATGGGTGTAAGCAGCAGGACCTGCTTCAACAATTTTTCCTGTGGCTGAACCAATGTTGCTGAGATCTCTCTTTGGAAATTCACAGCTGCATACTTTGTCACAAACATCACACCATGAAGTTTTTGCAAAATTTCTATCACTGCTGCTTGCACGTAAGACAAAACTCTTTCAGTTATTATCTAAGATCCATGACCCTAAGTAAGGATCAAAGCAAAGACCTATTTGAAAACTGATAGCTTTATGGTGCTTGAAAGTCCCTTTTGTAACCAAAGAACAATATACCTAATGCAGAATTACATTTTCTTTACCAATCCATGTACCTATCTTCTTGTTCTACCTTCCATTACTTATGAATACTACCTCAAGGTACTTGAACTTCTCAACTCGCTGTAGTGCATTGCTGCTTACTTACTCACACACTGATTTGGGTTTCTGGAGAGACATAATATCTCAGCCATTTCATTGTATAAAGATTTTCATTCAGACTGCTTGGTTGCACACAGCTGCAAACTGATAAAGACAAATCATTGTTGAAGACCCTGCTCATACTATGTAAGCAAAAACAAATCATCCACAAAAAGCAAACAGTTGACCCTGTAGCTTCCAACAGTAGCATTCTTGTTAACTCAGCTATGACTTTCTATCTAATTCATATAGACCAGAGGTTCTTTAACTTTTTCAGTCATGCTCATTTGGCATTAGTCACTGTACTTGCACCAACTAACCTCAAAATCAAACACAAAAAACAGAACAACAATGCCATTAGCCTGCTTTTCAACAATATGTCACTACCACACTCATAGACCCCTTGGGAAACTTCAACACCCCCCAGTTTAACAATCAAAGTTATACACCAAGGGTGCAAAAATACATTCGTGCATTCGCACCACACGACCGACAACTTAGAGTGCACAAACAGGATTTGCAGTGACATAGCAGTGTATATAAAGTATAAGATTATGGCATGCCTTAGGTGGCCTAAGGCATACATAATTAACTAAGGTAGCCAACCTCTTTTGTCTGTAGATTGTGAAAGAATATAGCCACCTTAATTCTGTCTGTAAATAAGTAGAGGTCAGAAATAAATTGCATATATTCTTTCTTAAGTTGTGCACACTTTATACCTTATGCATATGAATGGTATATCCTGTATATGGCAAAGCTGATATGCATGCACTACTAAAAATTTCTGTACGCTACTAAAATTCACAGAAAATTTTGCACCCCTTGTGTAGAATATGACAAGTAGTGGTGACAGCAGACCTTTTCCGATTCCAACACCCAGAGTGAATGGTTGTGATTTAACTCCGTCATCAACCACAAGATTTTCTGAGCACGAATACAATGGTTGACGATCAGAAACAGGCAGGTGTCAATTTCATACTCTCGTCACACTCCACACAGCTTTTCTAAAGGGACCTGGTCTTATGCTTCCTTGAGGTCAACAAAACATGCATAAGCATCTTTCGTGTACTCTCTGCATTTCTCAAAAGTTTTCTGGAGAATGCAAGTTAGGTCTAAAATGTTATCTCCAGGGCAAAATCTGCACAAAGTATCCTCCTGTATTGGTTCAATTATTTTGTGTCAACTTTCTTCAAGGCTCTTGACATGAACTTTTCCAGGTAAGTTAAGAAAAGAGATGACCCAATAATTATTACGTTCTTTCTTATTTCTCTTCTTGTACATGGGGATGATCACTCCAGTTTACCTATCTTTTGGTGCCCTTCCAGAACATCATATCACTTGACAGACGTAAGTCAGCCAAAGAACTCTGTTTAAAGCTTTGGTTATTTCAAATCAGATTGAATCACAATTTGCAGCCTTACATATTTTGACAACTTGGAAAACTTCGATCATAATAATGGTATTTTTCTTCCTCCAAAGCACCTCTGTGTGTCCACTGGTGTGGGAGTGACTGGGTAAAAAAAATATATGAAATACTCTCTCTATTTGCCAAGGATGTCCCGGTCATTGCTGATTAAGACATCATTGTTATCTATGATGGGTCAAGCAAAATCACATCCATTGCTGTGGAGGGGTAACTGGTTTAGCAGAACACTTTATTGGCTAGGCAATATAATTATCATCTAATGTATGTCAAAAGCTACCACTGGAACCTAGTTTATCCCTAACTTTTGTCAAAAAAAACCTGGTAACGTCAAAACTGGCAATAAAATGCTGAACATTAAACAAAAACAGACCAATCCAAGCAACTGAAATGAATCAAAAATTTGAAAACTAAACCCTAGTAACTTGAAAAATTTTCAAAATTTAATGAAAAAAGTATAATTCTAAAAACCAACACATGAAATTGGCCAGATTTATTTAAAATTTTGTACTGGTACTGAAATTTTACATAAAACTTTATAGATTCATATTGTTATTCTACATTCATGAAATGTAATATTGAGTACCTGCATGTCACTATTGGCGTAGAAATTATCATTAGGCGGGTTGGCTATATCCATCACTGATGAAAACTGCCCATTAGATGATCTTTTATAAGTTGTCATAAGAATAGACACAGCAATGCTTCTCTTTATCACCACAGTTGACTTCACAAGAATTTGAGCTACTCAATGATGTGCAGACACCTTAACACAAAAGTTTGTCATGCCATAAGAAAAATTACCAATACAATTTTAGCACTGAAGTTTCAAAGTAACTCAAGGTATGCAAGTCTTATTTATCAACAACATAGCAAAACAGCATCTGTTTTACCACATGAGATGAGGCAAAGTGCTGCTGGAGCTATTTTGCTTTAGTTCAACACGATTGGTTGAAGTGGTCACATGACAAGTTTGGAATGCATGACAAATTCACATCACTTGACCTGCTTAGTTGACCGTGACATCTATAATTAAATGGTTCAGTCCGATAGATAAATGTTGCCATCCATCGTTTCAGTATTGTAAAATTGTTAGTGGCTTCTTATTTGCATTGTGTTAACTCTCAGACTAAACCCCAACTGAACTTTAACTGTAAACTATAACCTAAACCCAAACCTTGAATACTTACCCTTAGCCCTAACCCCTAAAGCTAAGCCTAAACCTTAACCCATTGACTTTTTATCTATCTTAAGGCAGCAGACTAAAAAACTGTATGGTTATTTCAGATGTCCTGGGAACAAAAATAAATAAATGCTGATGTTATGTGGCTTGTTTTCTTCCCACAACTTAAATATTACTGCACACTGCATGACTTGATGTTTTTTTGTACTTGTTCCCGACTAAAGAGATACTGATGCTTACTTGTCATTTGATCACTTCAACCCCAGTCGTGTTCCGCTAAATTACTTGACAAAATGATTTGAACGCCCCAGCACAGCTTTTGTTTCATAAAGCAAAATAAACACTACCTTGTAACAAACCAAAGCCACGTTTTTGTATGAAAAATAAACAATTAAATTTTATTTGTGCACCGTAGCACATTTTTCGAAAACTAAGTTGTTTGAAATTAAGATTAATGAAAGGTTGTTAGCCAAGATCAGTCTGTCGCAGATGCTACGCTTGCGTAAAAATTATGCTCAACATTTTGTAAGATATGTTAGATTCCAAAAAATGTAATTTGAGATTTGAACAGAAACATAATATCTATTAAATTACAAAGACGGTGATATAATAAGATAAATTGATATGTTGTGTGGAAAGTTGTTTAATATTTGATTTAAAACAATTGTTTTTCATATTATCTTGACAACAGGTGTTTTTTCATGGTTACATCACAACAATGTGAGTCATACTACAATCACTACAGTATGGCTAATAACATGGGTAACTACTAACACAACTAGAAATTTGTCTATTACTACACAATACACTTATTTCTAAACTCTACATGCGACGTTTGCTTCATTTTTTGGTCATGGATAATAATATACTGTTTGCATACTGTAGTAGTAGGCTATCTTACCTGTACTTATTTTTTTTGTTTTTGGTTTATATATATATAATTCTAAATTTTTTAGAATTATATTAGATTAGATTACAATCAAATGCTCACGAGTCAATGAATTTGTTTAACCAACTAGGCTTAATCAGGTTGGGCTATTAAACAAATCTTTGTGCATGAACATCAAGAAATACAATAGGCTTAGCAGTTGTTACATAATGGCTTCACCTTCAAACTTTTACTCATTCCATTTGTGTCTGCCACTTAGTCTTAGCATCCATCTGCTATGGTATTCAAGGAAACTACTACAACTGCAATTCACACATTACAGTACTGTAGTGTATGCTGTGTGAAGATCACAAGCTCTTGAGTTGAAGCTGCTATACTGTATAATATAACGTTAGTACATAATAAATGAGCAGTGTCTATTTTTGCCACCAGGATGGCAGCAGCAAAAGGGTTGGTAGAAAGAAAGTATATATAGCTAAAAGATAAATCTACAACCTAATCCTAACCGTAGCCCTAAGCTAACCCTAATCCTAACCTCACCCTAACCTAATGCTAAGCTAACCTAACCTATCCCTAGCCTAACGCTAAGCTAACCTAGCTAATGCTATTTCTAAGCTAACACTAACCTAACCCTAACCAAACACTAAGCAAACGTGAACCTAACCCTAATTCTAACCTACCTAACCCTAATCCTAACCTAACAACACTAACCTGTAAAGGAAACACCTAAGCGGAGCTTGGAAAAAAGCGAAAAAAAAACAAAAAAAGTCCGCAAGGTGAGAGTCGAACCGGCAACCATTGACACAGTAGCCGTATCACCTAACCATTACTACAGTTACCTGACCATGAGCAGGACAGTGTGTTCTTGACAAAGTGACCTTTTTCTTTGTATTGCATCATGCCACAATACTGAATGTTGGACTGGTGGCACAATAGCTCCAGCCGATCCGTTGCCGCCAGCATCTTGGCGGTAAAATAGACACTACTTAATAAATATTGCATCACAGGTTTTTCGTATGCTGTATTAAGTTACAGTAGGCCTAAGTCTAAGATTGCCATTTTATATTATTCCGTAGACTGATTCGCTTGATGTGTGGTCACTGCTGTGACTTTCATTTGCTATTTTAAGAAATGATGAAGGCGGGCTTGAAACGCTGCAAAAGGATGAAGAACCATCAACCAGGAAGGAGATCAGATTTCCTCAAACACTGGAACAGCTGGCTGCAAAGCTAGAGCTTGTTTTGTTGATTCAGTAGTAGTAGATAGTGACATCTGCAAATTGCTTCTGAAATTAATGATCAAGGTGGTTTCTATGATGAATCACACTAAAACTTCCACTGAAGATTACCAAGCTTTTAACTAAACACTTACCGTGGCCCGTGACTAATATACAGGAATGGTACCTGCACCTACGCACACGACTCGACAACAACAAGGAACAAACCAGTTCAATCCTTTGCAACTCAAGGAGGTGGGGCTTTCCTAGGTTTCGGTTATTTCCCAAAAGTTGAAATATTATTGCGATCATTGGGTTGACATCTGTCACTTTTTCTAAATACGACCATATTCAACAAAATTAGACTTTCTTCTCATGAAAAATCAGCTCAAAGCTTTTCACTTACATTGCTTCAGTTTGCAAAATCAGAACCAGTGGATGCAATTTTTTGAATCCCAGTTTGCTACTATGTAGAGCTCAAACGACTCAGTGATGTGTCCGAGTCATTTTTGTCGAGTCGGAGTCACAATCTCTTCGAGTCAGAGTCAAGTATGAGTTATCTAAAAATTTTTCGTTTCTAGTCAGAGCAAGTCATGACTTCGTCGAGTCACTTCGAGTCATTGGTTTGCAAGCTCGAGTCAATGTTGAGTCAAATAAAATTTCACATTTTTTCTATGACTTTTTTATGCTGTGAAATGGCACCCAACATGCTATAAAATGATCCACGATAAGTTAGAAAATGCTATGAAATGGCGTCTGATAAGTTAGAAAATGCAGCCACATGTTGTTTTAGCAAGATTGATTACAGGTTATTTATGAGTTTTTTTCAGTTTGCACTTAACTTGTGTCGTACCCTCTCAGTCATCGCAACAAGTCTAACCCAACCTTGCTGCAAGTGTTGCACCCTCTCACTTAGCGTTGTGTTGAAGGTGTGATTCACCATAAACGAGATGTGGATGAAGAATAACACTTACTGTATNTATATCTGGCACAAACGAGCAGAAAGAGAATGAGCACGATGTTTGAGCTCTGTNGCTTGCTTCCACAGTGCTTTGCGCACTTGNCGTTCAAACTTTCCAGTCACAACAAAATGGTGCCGTGACCAGGATGTGAAGGTGGTGCCAAGTGCAACCTTCACAACAGTGTTGCCAGGTCATCGTAAGCGAAAATGGCCAGATAAACCCTTAAAAAGGCAAATAGCACCAAAAAAGCCAAACAAGATAAATACACGACACCTAGAAAACACCGAAACGCACTTTCTGAAAGGCAATTTAATTATTTTTAAAATTTATTTCTTTATGTCCAGACACGAAGTCCATAGTATGAACACACACCCTGCAGAACCCAGGTCGACAAAAACAGACAAAACAGAACGTAGTACAAGGCATTGAAGCCGGCGGAATCACAGGGTTACAGACACGTTTTGCAACTACCCATGGGTTGCCCATGGCCTGTTCTGACAATAGCATAAACATGATCAGTTTCTTTACAATGATGATTATCTTTAATTTTTATTTTTAATGATAACATCATATGAAGATAAATCATGCAAATTTTTGTTTTCAGAAGTGTGTGTATCTAACTGGGAGACCGTCGCATGAATCTGTACCAAGAAGCAGCTCTGAGTTTGAGCAGGAGTTTGGTGACTCCTGCCTTAAGCCCTAACCTAAGCTAATATCAAACCAAGGGTTCACAACCTGGGATGCATCTACCCCTAGGGGTAGATTTTTTTATCTTAAAGGGCACATTTGAGGTTAGCAATGGAAGAGAAAAATTATGTTTGCATACTATTCATTTCGAAATACTCGCATTTATACATAGGTCAACATCAGTGAGTATTATTTTCAAAATCAGTAGATGCTTA
>JGI24159J19872_10004096_pt1 | contig 18472 bp, 14 predicted proteins | sample Ectturendosymbi4_FD_19872 | JGI IMG/M metagenome (IMG submission 19872) | reverse complement strand
TTTTTTTTCTGGAAACAGCTCGACGTTTTGTTGGATGCCTGAAAGGTGCTTTGTATGCTTGTCCCTTTAGACAGGGATCAACCTTTAAGTCTGTACTTCGACCTTGGCGTGCAAAAGCAAGTGGTGTTTATCTTTGTGCGTTGATCCCTTTGTGGCATACTAGCTATTTCACTGGATTGCGTTTGAAAGGTTTCAGTCGGCGCCAGTGCGCTCATTCCTTCGGACTGTTTGCCTCAGTCCAAGTCGCTACTATCGTGCAGCGCTTTGCAGATATGGGATGGGATCCTTGTCGCTGTTCCGAGGTAAAAGTGTTTCCACCAAAAAAGATCTTTTATGCGCTCGCCCGTTGTGCGAGATTGGCGAACAGCCGTTGAAAAATTCCTGCGCTTATCGATGATGCCCACTGCGCTTGAAGAAGGCTCGTACGTCTCAAGCTGCCTGCAAGAAAACACTTGTATTTTCAAGTGCTTCTGCGACTAAAGGCGCGATAACGGGTTTGATGAGCTCCGTGCGGCGTTGGGAAATCGCCTCTTGACCGCTCGTTTCTAAACTTGAACCCCCTCGTTTCGCTCAACTTCAAGATCGCTGCAATGTAAGCCCTTCTTGATTGCTTGGCCGCGCATCGCGGCAGTAAAGTAAGCTTTCGCTGTCTGCTTCGACCTTCCTGCTCTGTTGATTCTGGTTGGCTGCGTGGGGATATTTGGTTGTTTGTTGTCCGCTCGACGCGCTCTCAGCCCAAATTGCTTCCTGGCGTTTCAGCTTCGCCGTGGCTCAACAGACGTATTTGCTGAAGACGTTTCGATGGGTCCTCGAACAATATTCCCGCGCAATCCGAGTTATGCGCCGTTAAATTTTCATCATCTGCGTGCGCGGTATTTTTCATATCTACGTCATGGTGGGCAAATTCATTCCATCTTGCAGCGGTTGACTGTATTTTTGTTGTTGTTCAACGGTCGATTCACGTAAGCACTAACGAAGATATCTTGCCATGGTAAAAAAACATGACTCCACCACAGCGCACGATTAGCATTTGTGGAATTGAGCCCAACGTGATTTCTTGCGCAGGTTTTTAAAGTTTCTTGTTTCAACCACATCATTGATGTTCTAAACCAGCTATGTCCAACCCGTGGCCCTCGGGCCGCGTGCGGCTCAGTAAGCCATATGGGTTGGACATAACTGTTCTAAACGGACTTACTCTGTGCTATTCCAATTTCGTGCTTATAACTTGAGCTTGACAGCGAGAGATACATTTTCTGGTTTTCGAAAAAAATATTATTTTTATTGTTTCGCATTCGATGTTGCGTCGCAGAATTGAAATGTTTACGGCACCAACCAAGCTGTTTTCAGTTTGTGAAATTCTGACATAGAGTACGTAGCTGATGCCACTTTAGGATAGGGACAAGGGCAGTCAAGGTCAAGGGCATGCCTCTTGCGATATCCGCAATTCGTGGCAAGCCGAAAAGTAGTGACATTTTGAAAGGTGCTGGTACTCTTGGTAGTAAAATAAGAAAAACAAAACAAAATGAACAGTGCCACGTTGTTTGGTAAAAGCATGTAAAATTGCTTATTTGCTCCAAGCGCCTTTTCCTGGTGCGCGACCACTACTGTCGTGCGAAAATAAACTTTATCTAAGCTTTTCTTTACAGTTCTTAACTGCGTTATTTAACATAACTTTTTCCAAGTGGTTTTCAACAACTTCTCTAAGCGGTCTGTCGTGCGGCTTTCGTTTACCTCTTTTTTATTCATTCGCCCAGCGTCTCATTCAAGAGGTCTCACGCTGCTTATTGTCAAACTCGTAATAGAATTAACTGTTCGCTCAACGCTTTTTGTGCGCTGCGTTTCACAGCTGTTCAACGTCCGGCTATCGCTGCCTCCTGCCCTGACGCGTGGTTTTGCCTGAAAATTGCTGTAAAGTGTTTGGGATGGGTGCGAACGCCAGTAGATACTGTAGCATGCTCACTTGTTTGGCTGCAACAGCGGCGAAGTTAGCCTTGCATAAACTTGTCTGTCCTGCAAAGTGGCAAGTGCTTTTTCGGCATTATATGGCCAATTCATATAACTCTAGTCACATCAAACTTCCTGCAATGACCACGTTGTCTTTAAGACCACGGCAGCGTTATATTTTAGGATTCATGATATTCATTCCTACGTTTTATATGGTTGAGTGTATCGACGTATAACTTTTTGTCGGCACAGGTTCCTAACTGTCTTCAACAGCGTGCGCCACTTGCATCATTACAGTTATTCTGGAATCAAACTCGACATTTTCAAATTAGTAGATGCGCTTGCGTAGATTCTGGGTTTGTGTATCCATTATGCTGGAAGCTGCCGTGCCTCAAATGTTTGTTTCATCTTGACCTTTGCTTTTGCAGTGCTATTGTGCTGGATCCTCCGGCTGGACAGATGTATTGGACGGACTGGGGACAAGACGCCAAGATCGAGAGAGCTAGCCTGGACGGAAGTGACCGAGTAGTATTCATCAAGAACAACCTGGTCTGGCCTAATGGTATGAAGATGCGCCTGATCGAGATGATGGCTCCATTGGCCATTACTGACTTTGTTTTATGCCTTGCTTTGAGTATGTTTCAGGTGTTTTGCGATGTTTTGCATAATGTCTCCATGTATGGAAATAATGTCGTAGTCTCAGTATTCGATACGGTTTAATGTAAAATACCTGGTCTACTTTGAAAGCATTGACCATACGAAAACAATGAGTTTCAACCAGCTTCCTTTTTCCGTGCATATCACTTTTCACCCCGCCAAGTCGTTGTTTTCGTTGCTGACGCTACACAAACAATTTATCTCAGTGAAAAATCAATCCCTGCTCAAGATTCAAGCCAGCGACTCTTGCCGAGTGCCTATTGGTGACAGCGCATGACTCTTGTTTTTATTTTGACCATTATGACGCACTCCCGACCGTGAACGTCACTGTAACAGAAATGTTCGCTGCTTTCTGCATCCCCGCACAGCAGCAGGACCGCGTAAACCTATGAGTGGTCGTTGTTTTTTCAATGAGGCGGACAAGGCAAGAAAAGCAGCATCTCGGCGCCAACGAATAGGTGAAAAATCAGCTGCTTGTGTCCCGTTGTCGTCATCATGAAGTTGGTAATGCGCAAATGAATGAGCTCAAGTCCAAATAAAAGAAAACCTGTTGTTCGCTTATTATTTTTCTGCTAGCACACATTCGTTCTCCTCAAGTAGTATGCGGTCGAAACCATCGCTGCGATGCTGCTGTGTCATCAGCGGTGTCACCGATTCGCTGGCGTTTTTGCGTCTGTACGCGCTTTGTTTGTCAGGCGCGTGATCGCACGCGTGTTGCCCTTGCCACTTCACAACGATCGGATCGCGAGCTCTAGATCCTTGCAGTGCTGAAGCGCTTGAGCGTTGTCGGAAGAACGGCTGCGGACGGTTCTGTAATTTTAGTGCCTGGCGCAGGTCACGTTCCGATGCCAAGTTCAACCTGAACCAGTAGAATCTTGCCACTCGCAATTTTTAAGTAACCGAAGCCAAAGATTCTACGAGGCGTAGTTATGCTAAGTTTCCGTTGCGTCACTGGCGTACTCGGGGCTTTTTATTGCATGTGTTTTGTGGACCATGGCCATTGGGTTATTTTCAAATGGGCCGCGGATCTATTTGAAGAAATATTTGCTGTCTCATTTGTTATTTTAAGACAAACTAATAATTGGATGAAAATAATACTAACGACAATTTTCGTTTTTAACAGCAACTTTCTAACCCTATGTGCAGTTGTGGTGAACTGGTCCTTTGGGAGAGTGCACGTTAGCTTTACAACCAACGTAAAGGCAAGACAACGTAGCCAGCGATAAGGACGCTAACGCCATTATTGTCGAAAATCCACGAAATGGCACGATTTTGTTGTGTTCAATCCAGGGATGTGGAAGCGGAAGCGGTCCTTTTTCTGTGGAAGCGGAAGCGCGACAATTCTACCACTTCCGCTTCCACATAGGTTATTTGACTTGAAGAGTAACTTGGCGGAAAAGTTTTGTCCATTTCCCGATGTGGATTAAACGGTGAAGTTGCACTATAAATCTGAATAAACGTGCGATATCAGTAGCGTGAGAGAACAAAAAAAGCTTAACTAGCATCCATGGCGTTCTTCATAGAAGGCCAAGTCATCGTGCAGCTTACCGATTTTATCGGCCAACGGTCGTTTTCTCGTTTTTTTGTTAGTGGAAGCGGAAGCGGTTGACGAAATAGCCGCTTCCACATCCCTGATTCAATCTCGTGTTTTCCTACTACTGCGCGAAGTAATTTTTGCCGCCACTTTGTTCAGGCTTGGCCATAGACTACAACAAACGACTCTTGTACTGGGTTGACGCGGACACGGACCGCATTGAGGTGATTGGACTGAACGGAAGTGGGCGAAGAGTGGTTCTGGCGCATCGCCTGCCGCACGTGTTTGGCTTGAGGTGGGCAGTTCCGTTGAGAAGCATCAGGAAAACCTTCTTGTTATACTTTCTACTCAGCTTTTGTTTGGCCTGCGCACCTAAGCTGCCCGGCGCTGTTTAGCCTTGCCGTGGGTCGCTGGCGGGTCAAGCGATCGTGTTCGTAGCGACCTCGTGCAGCACGCAGAGCTTTCCTGCGCTGAATACTCGTCGCGTGGCAGCTGCACACGACCTACGATTCTTTGCAGAAGATGGTAATGTTGCTGCTGCGGGAAGAAAGTGCCGCGACGCTTCTAACGGCGTGAGAACTAAGAACCGTTGGCAGATCGTTGTAGATATACTGTTGTTAGCAGAAAACAGAATAATCGCATTAACGCCTGCGGTATTTTCAACGCATTTCATTGTGCGTAAATATGCGAGGTGCAGTTGTTCCTGCTTGTTTTTTTACGCTCGTAACGAGGTAGTGGATATTGTCAACACATCGGAATTTATAGGCAATCTTAAACTGTTTGTAGGTTTTCACGGGTAGCACTTTTCCTTGTCTGCATGTTGCCCTTGTTTAAATGACGCTGTGTTTGGGGCTGCGTCTGAATTAACCTGCTTTGACGTCAGCTCGAAATGCGTTTTTTTGTCTTTACTAACGGACAAGCGCATAATCTTGTGCGCACTCTTCTTGGTTGCGGTATTTCGCAACGCAATAGTTGGATCTGTTATCCGGAGTCCCCTTGTTCAAATCTTTCCGCGATTGTGCGCCAGCATAAAATTTTTAATTGAACCAATCCAGAGCGTCGCTGGGTCCAGTTGCAAAGACGTTCGTGCTGGCCGTTTTGGCATTTCAACCGCTATCATCCGTTTCACAGCCTGTTGGGAGACTACCTGTACTGGACGGATTGGCACCGACGGAGAATCGAGCGGATGCGAGTTGGCCAGCGCGCCTCGCGCGAGGTTCTTCGCGACCAGCTGCCTGACCTCATGGGGATCAAGGCCACGAGTTTGAAACGTCCACCGGGTACCAACGCGTGTGCAGTGAACAACGGTGGATGCTCGCATCTGTGTTTATACACGCCACAAGTACGTCCGGACCATTATCTCTGTATTTTTCAGCCACACGCCGCGTTCAACTGTTCAATTGCAGAATATGTGACAGTTTTCCCTGTTGTTGTCACATCCAGTCGATTGTTGGTTCTCATCAGAGGGTTTGTTTTGTGTTATTGCGTATGCCACACCGAAATCTTACCTGTACCGTCACAGCTGTGTTTGCCACTAATTACAAAACAATGGGTTATTTCAGTTGGGATCTTTCAAGAAGTTAAAACGGTTGTCGTTTGTTGCAACGTCTACTGGCCGAGCTCATGCTTTGCGTACCTTGTTTAACATGCGTCGTCTCGGAAATGCTGCGAACCATGCAAGTTCTGAATGCTCTGGCGTAAGATGATTCTGCTGAAGGAAGTTCTGTTGGCTTCCATCATCACCACGGTCGATCTATTGCAAAACTTGTGCGTTGCTAGAACGAGACGTCAAATCTAATCCTTCCCGGCAATTTTTGTTTTGCTTGCACCAGCCCGTCAGGACAGAACGCAATTCGCCGTTTCAACTATGTCGCTGCTCCTGGGTACGCGTTTGAAATGGTGTGGCGAATGCTTCGCTTCCATCTCTGCCCGCCTTGCTGCTGTTATTTTTCGGAGCTGTGCAGAAATCTTGGCCGTTTCTTTTCTTTTTTGTGAAATCTGCGGTCGGACAATAATTAAGATGGAAGAATAAACTCCTTTAGTGCGATGCGTCTTTTACGAGGTGGAACTCGTTAATTTTTCGACAACTGAACTTTGCTGTGCAAATAGAAATAAGCCTTGATGGTTTGGAGAATGTCGAGTGTTTATTGCCGGTGATAGCAAAGGTCTTTGTTGTGGGCCGTCTGTTCTCTTTTTCGTCACTCAAGAGATTCAGTCGCCCAGGGAAGCGAGCGCTTCTGATCCGAGGCAAATAGCCATGGACGTACAGCGAGTGTTTGCAGCAATTCGCGCGATTGATTTTTCAAACATTCGCGTGAGTGACATGTCAAAATACATGATTTCTCTGATAAATCAGCAGCACTGGGAAAGTAACCTCTTTTTCGCATGTCGCTTTGTTAACTCGCAGGTGGGCAAAGCGCATACCAACACTCTTGCTGCGAGTTGAGAACTTGAATGTATGGTATGAATGTGCGTGACTGCGTGTGTGGGGGGGAGGGGAGGTCATGCAGAAACTCCTCCCTCTGCGCCATTTGTCGATCGCACCTAAGCGGATATACCTGCAGCCCTATACACAACTATTTATCAGCCTGGTGCCGATGCTGCCTGGTAGTTCGTTTAATCATTGCCTTTAACGGATCGCGGCGTTTCGAGCTCCGCGTCAGAACAGACTCCGCCCGTTGCTCTTGCGAACGATGCCTTTCTCACTACTTACAGTTCGTTTATAGCCTGGGCAAGATTGGTTAGTATCGTCACTGCGGATCGTCTCACTGGAAAGAGCGATCGGCATCTTTCCACAGTAACACAGATTGTGGTGTCGTATTGTCGTCTATTGTTTTGTGAGTGGCAACCGCTTTTCTTAGAAAATTACACAGAACCGTAAGTATTGCTGGACTTCTTGTGCATGAGCAGGCACAAGTTTAACGAGTTTTCAACGTACATGAGAATATTGGAATTTACTATGTGACGAATGAATACGCAGGGGTTTGATTATTATTTTCCGTGCAATTGTATGTCGTTATACCATGCAGCGTAAAGCTTCATTCGTGCAACCTTATGATTTATTTAGTGAAATGCCATGCGGAGAATTTTTTACGCAATCTCCAATTCATTGCTCCAATTTATACGATTTTTTTTCAATCTGTCTTAACCCTATAAACTTTGCGGCCCTGTCCAACATTTTACATGGCGCCTTTGAGAGTAGAGACGTCAGGAAACGTCCAAGGTCTTGTGGGATTAGTGTTGACTTACAAAAACCCTTTCTATCAACAGAAAGTTTTAGCCTTGTGCTGTTGTGATTGGCTGCTCGGAGTGTGTTTAACACCAGTGCACTCGCACCTAACGAGCCCAAATGTGAAATAGCGTTCGTCCTTCCGACCACAATAGCCCCGGCATGGTTGGAGTACGCAGCCTGTTAAGATGAACTGCGCGCTTAGTTCAATTCATTGTTTGGGTGACTACACCGTTCGGATCATCTACTAAAACCTGCGTGCTTTAGCCTCTCCTGTTTCACGGCTGTCTCGCTGTAGTGTAGAGTAACCTGAGGTGGGATCCTTTTTTACAAATGCGTTAAGTTGTGGCAACAGGCCTTCTTCTGGCGTTTGCGAACTAAGAAGAATTTAAGTTCAATGCGAAGCAACTCGTATGCTCTTCTGTTTGCAATTAACCAAATGGTGTGGGACGTGATTTCAGCTGCTGCTTGTAAGCCAAACGTCCGCGTTTGCTTCATTGCACACCGGACTCAGTGAGTTGATACGTGCAAACTGTGCTTTGTATTATGGCAAGTCACGTACGCTAATCATTTAATTGTACTCAAAATAGATGATCGCGCTCGTGTGTATAGCTTCGGCGAAAAATTGCTTGTTTGTTCGCGGAAGACAGGTGCGTTCCAAGACGTTTAGACGCTCAAGACTTGGTGTTTATTGTGAAGTCATCGATTTCACCCATGAGGTGTCTGTCGCGCTTCAGTCACTTCCGCCTTCGGTCTCAGTTGACGCCGAAACTCTTCTCCAGAGACCAGGAAGCGCAGGACAAACTATTTGCTGCTCATTCTGTCCAACGTGATTTCTATAAATGTGTGCGATCCTGGCCGGAAAATTCATGAAGGAAGATTTTGGTGCTTGTTGTGTGCGCGTTGATGGAAAATAGGAAACAAAACCGTCGTTGAAATTATGTTTGTGTCTCATGCTTGTGGTCAGTGGCCGACATGGCAGCTTCGCTTTCTGAAACTAAAAGTGAACTGAAAGTCGTCAGTACGTTCGCATTAGCTGTGGCTAATTCTTCGAACCACGTCGTTGTTGCAACGGAATCGATTCGGTGGTGGTAAAAACATCAAGAGGCTTTTTCTGTTTTGTTTTGCTCCACGGATTTCTCAGAAGTTTTGCGCTCGTCACGCTAATCTATAATTTTTCCGCGCAAAATTTTTTTACAAACCCACTAGTGCAGTTTATCACCAAGAGAGCCGATGTTTTTTATTGGGATGGCGTGAGAGCGTAATGATAAAGGTCAAGTAGTGCCTCTGCACGTGGCATCGACGACGATGTTTGGTCACGCACTTGGAGCGCTTCGGCTGCTGTCTAGCACGAGCTACATCGGCTCACATTTAGCGTCTGTTCCTTGGCCAGCGTTTGTTGTGCGATCCCGGCGGATACGGCTCCTTTGCAATGTATGGCCTGACTATTTTGCCAGCAAACCTTTTTGCGCTGATGACGAACACACCCCACGTGATTAATGTAATTAAATCAAAAATTTGAAGGACGCTGTTTTTCGAATTAAGGCTTTTTCGGTTTTTTGTTTCACGATCTTACCGCGAATTTTTCGGAAAAAAAACTTTTTCCACGTCGTTGCACTTCGTGAGTTACCACCTGAATCAAACGTTAGCTTCGCTAGATATATCGCCACGCCTCCACTCGCCAGTTGCGCTGCGCGTCACGTGAACTTCTTCACATGTGATTTTTTGAAACAGGGATCCCGATGTCATTGCCCCACTGGACTTGAACTTGCACCCAGCATGCTGGAATGTATCGTGCCGAAAGCCTTCCTGCTCTTCTCTGTAGCGGCGGACACGGGTTCGATTCGCGGCATATCGCTCGACACTGCGCAGGGCAACTCGCAAATCCCGTTTGAGAACACAGTCGACGCGACAGTGCTTGATTTCTCAGCCGCTGATCAAATGATATACTGGACCGACGTCAAGGATTTGGTGAGCGCATTGCCTCAGGAGGAATTCCAAGTGCTGTGCTTTTGAGTTATTGAAGCTCTGTGATTAACTGACTTTGACTTCATTTTTAAAGGTTTTGTTTTGAGTTGCATTTCACTCATGCTTCTCAAGGTAGGAGTGAACCCACTTCAGCACAGTATGACCACAGAACAAGCTTGCGGCTGGCGAGAAGCTGAAATAGTTGCTACTTTAGGTTAACACGCATATTACGATAGCCACAAATATGCTTCTTGCAAAAAACGTGTTTTGCCAACGTATTTTACACCTTTAAACTTACTCGGGAAATTTACCGGATTGCGGCTTGCACTAGCTTCGCCATCAGAACAGCATTGGTCTCTGCTGTTTGCTGCCGTGTTTGATACGAACTCATGGGATTTGACGGATTAGCCGCTCGTATTGCTTCAGCGGTCTCTGGAACGACCGCTCTGCATTCAGCCTGCTCAGGCATCAGTTCCGTGGCGATGGAAAAACTATAGAAATAGCTCTATGCTGAAAACATATTCCCATTCTGAAAAAATGTTGTCCTGGCAAAGTGGCTTAATGCCGTAGAAATAAAGCAACACACACAGGCATTTCCGCAGAGTTTTGGCGTTTACGTAGGAATTTTTTATTTTCGAATATCATCAACGTTCGTTTTAACACGACATTGGAAGAACGAAAAGCTGTTTGGGAAGGATGCAACTTCCGCTGTCGATCATTTCTGGGCGCGGTGATTGCCGTTTTGCGATGTCTGTACAATCTAGGCTCGCTGCCATAAACTCGCTTGACCCGCATGTCAACGGTTGCTTTGCAGAAAATCTCGCGCGCGTTTATGAACGGCACAGACGTTGAGGCTTTTGTCGACATCGGCCTCGAAACGTTGGAAGGACTTGCGGTGGACTGGATTGGGCGGAACGTTTACTGGTCGGATTCGTCAACGAACCGAATCGAAGTTTCGAAGATGGACGGAACGAGTCGCCGTCCGATCGTATGGGAGCACCTGGACAGCCCGCGCAGTTTGGCGATGGATCCTGCCAATGGGTAAATTGCTTTTATTGTACAGGTTTAACGAGAGCCGTAGTTAAGCGAAAAGCATCTCGCGTCTCCTCGCAGCCAAGCAAAGGTGTGATACCAGTTGACTTTGCAGAAGTGTGACGGAGTAATTATTCGTCGACTGTAACTTAATCGAATCGAAATCGCTTTCGTATGATTATTTACAACCGTCGTCTGCGTTGCCCGTCGCCGAAAGGGAGTCTTTGCTTCTGTGACAGTTATATTTACTGGTCGGAATGGGGCAACGTGCCATGCATCAAGCGTGCGGAAATGGACGGCTCGAACGTAGTGAAAATAACAGAGGACAGCTCGGTGGGCAGAGCCAACTCACTCACGATCGACTACGAGGCGCAGAGACTGTACTTCGTTGACCTCGAGATCAACGAGATCATCTCGATGGATATGAACGGTGAGGCAGGGCTGCGACTTCCAGCCGAACACAGAGCTGAAAATACGTTTGCCGTAAGCTTGTGCGTGGTATTTGTCAATAGGTTCAGAACTTGCGGCCGTATCACACCCTTACTCTTGTTGTGGTTGTTGTTGTGAATAGCTCACCGCAGCTCTTTCTTCTGTGTTAAAAGCTTCTGCAAGCGGATGCCCGAAAAGCCGACATCCTGGAATAAGTTATGTGTCCTTTTCTAAACATTACGCTTATCGCTGTTCTCTGTTCCCCTGCAGGCAAAGATATGAAGCCGGTGGTCCACGGCGAATCCAGGTCCATCTTCTCACTAACACTGTACGGGGAGTACGTTTACTGGTCAGACAGCAAGAGAAACAGCATTGAGCGTGCAAATAAAGTTAACGGGGAGAATGGGTAGGTTTTAAGTGATGTGTGTTGCCCTCTGTTTTACGTTTGGTTTCGTTTCGTCGTGTTTAGAAAAGCGACAAAACACTGTTCCGAACCGTGGAAATATTAAAAACAGCTTTTGACATTAAGACTTTATTCAACTATTTCCGACCACGGAAGCTGAGACCAGGCCAACAGCAAACGCTGCAAACTAAAAGGATGCAATGCTGATGTATTAGAGAAAGGAACCAACAAGCAACGTAGCAACATCGAATAGTGCACGCAACAAACTGCACAACCAACAAACGACACTTAAAGGCAAGCTCCCGCAGGAATGTGGTTAACAACCCTGGCGATAATATTCACACATCGAAAGATTAGCACGTGCGCTGCAACTCTTAAACATGGCAAGCACACAAAAAAACTTATTTATTTTCGGACTTGGCCATCCAATGCAATGCGCTTTCTTTCAAAAAATTTTAGAGTACTGTTGAACTTTGCACTTGGTTTATGGTCATCCTTCGGTTGATCTCTTCGTATCAACCATGGCAGAAACCAGGTTTCAAAATTTTGAATTCATCCCACCTAACTTGGTGAATATATCCAAACTATTCGTGAATTTCAGCTACTCGTATGTTCAGCCTTCACCCGGTAGAGAGGTAATTTGCATACGAAGTCTCTGTCTTTCTGACTGAAACATTCTGGCGAAAATTTTGGTTACATATTAATTCCATCGAAATCAGGAAACTGGCCGACTTCATCCGAGCGGAAATCCACACCCACCGTCTTTTCGATCCCTTAATGCTCAACTACCCGTGTGTTCGACTATGCGCTAAAGCAGTTCATTCGCAGGAGGGTGATCGAGAGGGGTCTGGCCGACATCAACGATATGTTGGTCTTCCACGCATCCCGCCAGAGCGGAGTTAGCGCTTGTTCACACAACAACGGAGGATGCCAGCATCTGTGCCTGAGCCTGCACAATGGTCGGCACACCTGCTCGTGCCCCGCCCACTACACGCTGAACGCTGACAATGTGACTTGCACAGGTGAGAGATGGTGAGAAAAGCCGAGCGGAACAAAGAATCGTGCTGTCCGCATGTTTCGTGTGTTAGTTCGCGCTGATAGTAATCTCTTGGTTAACAACTGGTGCGACCGCCAAATATATTTCAGACAAAAACCAAGTACGTGCTTGGTTTGCTTGCGGCTGGATCCACTTGAGATTTGCGCCTCTGGCAAACGCTGACGCAGTGTGTTGGTTGATAAACAACGTTAGGATCGTTTCCTGGTGAAGCACAGTTAGAAATCGAAACAAGTGAGGACGCCTGCCCAGTTCATCCTTCGGTGTCGTGTTGAACGTCGTTCAGCCAAAACAGCTTATGCTGGCAGTGCCACGTAATGTGCCGCCATACAAGTTTGAGCGGAGTTATTTTTTGTTGTGGAATGCAGAAAAAGCGCACAGTTAAAAAATTCCATTTTTTTAACTCAGTTGTTAATTGGGAGGTTACTCGGTGTGTACTGCGTCGCGCCTACGGTAACCTGATGTACTCTGTATAAGTACACTCACCAAACATGCAATTTATGCAAGTTTCGTGCGATTTTCACCGAGCGTTTCCTGTTTTCTTCCTCACAGCTCCAGAGAACTTTCTCCTCGTGAGCCAGACCGGTTACATGAGCCGGATTGTCTTCCAGTCCTCGTCTGGCGAGCTCGGTGTGGTGCCCGGTGAAGAAGCGCCCAAGCGAGGCTCGCCCGTCAAGAAAAGGGCCGACGTCAGTCCGAGTCCCGACGCCGTGCTCCCTATTCGCGGCATCGAGGTTGGTCAACATTCGATTGTGCCAACGACCTTGAGGCGATAAGTTGTCTTGATGCGGGCAACGTGCTCTCGATCGACGCCGATTTTTTTAATCGTAGTTTTTTAAAAAATGGAACTCGCGCCTTGTGAATGCGAACAGTCTTTTTTTACGAACGGGCCATTAAGTCTGACTCATTTGTGTTTATGTTGACTGTTGAATGTCTGCCTCAGGACGCATGCGCAGTCGATTACGACCCGATCGACAAGCGGATCTACTGGCTCGACTGCCATCGCCAGCAGATCATGAGCGCCCGCCCGAACGGCTCGGAGGTAATGTATGTCGTGCATGTTACGGTTGTTAGCGCTGCCAGATTAGCACTGGCTGCGTTCCAGGCATAGCCAGTCTCTGTGGACCGGCAGATATAGCGATCGGGTTTGTTTGTGTGCTGTTCACTGTAATTAAATTGCCGTCTGCTTGGTTGCTGGCAACACGGAGGGGGAATTTGATGTTGCGCTGCTGCGTGTCCAGTCGTTGCGTACAAAAGCAAAAGAAAACAAAAACTTTGTGCGATTTTCTTTGTGCAATCATGTAATGATTTTGGTCTGAATTACTTTTGACTGTTATGAAAGCTGAAAACGGAAGATTTGTGAATAGAAGTGTAAGTCAATTTTCTGTTTGATTTTCTACTTTTCGCACCGCAAGCTTTTATCAGCTGCCGGATATTCCGCATATTGACCTATGTTTTGTAAAAAGTAACGCATTTTGGTTAGTTAACAACGGCTAATACTTGTTATTGTACAAGGTTTTATGTCTTCAGCAAAAGATTGTCGGATCAATATATAAATATATGCAAAACAAAAATGCGCTTAATCAGCCGTTGCGCGTTTGTTGCAGGTGCGGGTTTTGTTGAACAACGACAGTGGCTCACACGCACCATACGACATAGCAGTGGACCCGTACAGCCGATCTCTGTACTGGACGGACAGTATGAACAACTCGGTTAGTGCTGGGGAGCTGCTGAGTGCAGTGTTCTCGTCCGACTTGTCATTTTTTTACATTGTCGCAGACGTGGTTTGCTTTTCTGTGCCTTCCGACCGTCACATGACACTCGCATTAAACAGATAACTCCACGTTCTGTTGAATTTTGTTCCGTGTGCGCGTGGTTTTTCCAACTTCACAGATAAGTTTCGGTATTGTGGTTGTATGCTTTATGCCTTTGCTTGACTGCTGGTGCAGCGGTTGCTCCAGTTAAAGGGTCAGTGGTTCTTAACCTCTTTTGCATATCTTACACTTTTATCAAACAAGGTTACGATTCACCCCCAATACACTCATTGGTGCTCATTTCTTGAAATTACGCAATTTAATAAACTTTTACAGTTTAGAATGATTTATAAAAATTAACAATGGCTGGAATTTGTGGTTCAATAAATTTACCTCCTTGGAAGATGAAATTTACCCCCCAGGGGAAAATTTACCCCACGTTAAGAACCACTGTACTGGGTACAGGTTTGCAGATGGCGCTCATGACCCCGCTGCGCTGCGACCGACGCATTGGCAGACGCTTGTTCAGGCCGGGGACCTGATCGGAAATGGCGTCCTGTCGAGCCAGTTGCGAAGCGCTGTAATTTATTTTGAACCATTCCGCTGTTACCGCCGCTGTGGATCCACAGAACGATCTCTTACGTTTGAATCCCGGCGATGGATGTACCGAACCCCTCACAAGCGAACATACGCGCGACGTATCTGGCTTTGATTCTATCGCGTGTTTCAGATCAACCTGATGCGCTTGGACGGCACGACGATCGGCACCGTCTTGTCCAGCTTTATTCAAGGAGTCAGCTCTGGAATGAAGACGGAAGCAATGCCTCGTAAAATCGCTGTCGATCCTGTTCACGGGTGGGTTTTATGACGTTTATTGCGAAGTGCGTTCCTCGGCGTCGAAAACGCGCTCGGTCTGCGGCTTCGATCACTTTCATCTGAGCAGTGGAAACGCCGCGGGTCTGTCCTGTGTGGGTTGCGAGGTGGAAGATTGTAATGGGACATGATTTTTGAAATTGTTTTCTGTGGAGTCAGCAGCCAGGTTGCGACATGTCCCGATTCAAAGTTAGTTCGTTACATGCGGTTTTCAGTTGCCAAGATACAGGTTCCACCGCATTCTAGCAGCGGTTTTCACGCAGCAACACATTTCCGATCGTAGCCCAGAACTGGTTGCGATCGTAACAGGTACGATGATTACCGCGCTGTTTACTTACCCCATGAAAGTGGAAGCGTTGTTCTTTGCGGTTGTTTGAATAATTCCCAGCCCGCCCGCAAGTATTATCGAACCGGTCGCTGTCGTCACAGGCGTCTGTACTTCACCAACGCATGCAAAGCCGTGGATCGGTGCCGGCTGAAAATCATTCAGACGATGCTGGATGGCTCGGACGCAGTTATTCTCTTCCAACGCGGTCTGCACAACGTTACTGCGCTAACGGTCGACAGCGAAACGGAGAGGTTGGTACTCCCGGATTTTTTTAACTCGCTTGGCCTCCAGCCTTGAGAACCCAGTGTTTTTGTTGCTTGTCGTCCCATCGTTCGCGTGTTCTTGTTGCTTGTCGTCCCATCGTTCGTGTCCCTTGCCTGATGAACTTATGTCCCGCAAGCGAGGTAATGACATCTTAGCCTTTTTTGCAGTTTTGTGGGGATCAGGCTATCAATACTGCTGGTGCTTCGAAACTGGTTGTTAAGCTGCCACGGGTGGTTAGACTCTTAACTCAATGTTGTTCGCTTATAGGCTGACTACAGCCAGCGTAAGATTCCGGCGAGTACGTAACTCACAGGCACCGGGCGATGATTCGCCGCAGACAACTTGCGTGGGTTTAGGCGCCAGCTTTTACTTAAAACCCGATCACATAGGATTGCTTTCATTTACAATCGCCGCGGTGTTTAGGTCAAAACAAACCGGTGTTTTTGTTCCGAGATGATTTCGAGGAAGAAAACCTAAATCTCTGGTAATAAGCACTGTTGGTAAATACTACTGTTGTAAGTGTGTAGTGGATGAAGCCTAAAGTCGATGTCAGCGAAGCTGTTTCGGCGTCAGCTTGTCTCTTGGTTTAAACGAAGTAAAGGTGGCCATCAAGGAAGTTTTGGCGCTTAGCAGCGGGTGCAGCTTGCGCAACCGTCACACAACAACGACTGCCGTAAACAGTCTGACTCTTTCCGTCATTAATCTGGGGTTGCTGACTCGCGCAGGTTGTACTGGGCGGACCAGAACAGGATCGAGTCGTCAAAAGTTGACGTCAAAGACCGGGCGCCCTTCGTACAGACCGGCCTCATTCAGCCTGTCGGCTTGGCGGTCTTCGGCGAGAACTTGTACTGGATTGACGCGCAGGTACTGCTGGTTTTATGTGCGATTATCTCTTCGCAGCGAACTCTTTTTCTCGGTCGAAGTAATAGTTTGACGATAAACCACGTCGGCAACCTATTTTTTATTGGAGCGAGTGGCAAGTTGCCTTTCCCTGCTTTCGAGTAGTGACCCGCGCAAATGTTTTCTATTTCTCACGACTTCATCAGACTTTGACTTGCAGCAGCTTTTCTGTTGGCGATAAGTGGGCGTGCGCCGGCGATCGCGGTGCGTGTTCAGTTGCCCTTATTGACACGCGCCCCCATCCTGCCTGCGTACTTGTCCTCAGCGGCGATTTTCCACGCTTGCATTTTTTGCAGGCCAGCAATGGCTTAATCGAAGGAGCGAACAAGAACGACGCCTCGAACAGGCGCAAAGTTCAAGGTCGCATCCACAACCTGCGCGACATTGTCGCCGTTGTCAAAATGAACAAGAACAGCCTCAGTGAGTTGGTTTGCGCAATAATAATGGCGTTGGAAAATCTAGCGCCGATGGGTCGTCTTCGGCAAAGCATGTGATTTTTAGATGAAGCGAATGCGTTCTGAATGCGGCTTCGTTTGTTTAAATTATGTGTTGGAATAAACCCGTTTTTGTCCGGTTGCGGCTGTTCGCTAACGATTCTTTTTCTCGTGTTCGGTGCAGACTCTCACCCGTGCTCCTTTGACAACGGCGGTTGTTCGCATATTTGCGTTCCCAACTCTGACGGCACCACGCACTGCTCTTGCCCTGAGCACCTCGTGGTCAAAGACAACTTCAAATGTGGTAAGCTCGAATAACTATTCCCGTTTTTTCCTGAGGAAGATCGACCATCGGTCTTCTTTCAATAGCTGTGTTCTTGAGCGGCAGAAGTTTCACGTGCACCGCCTGGTCACCAGTGCTCAGCGATTCATTCCGAACCGCGGAAATACGACCAGAGCTTGCCAACGTGGAAAAACGTCTGTTGTGCGTCAGTTGCGCTGTCGCTTGCTTTTGATTTCGTCAAACGTCGTTCGTTCGGCAGAGGCCCAGTCTACTTGCACGTCGGAACAGTTCACGTGCCAGAAGCAGCACGGGTGCGTGCCGCTGAAGTGGCGCTGCGACGGTGATCCGGACTGCGGGGACGAGACCGATGAGGAGAACTGTCCCTCCTGCGCGCCTGGCTTCTTTCAGTGCGGCTCGCTGGGCTCCGGGCGCCCGCTCGAGGACACCGCCGCCACCAAGGTCCTGAAGGCAATGACGAACGCCATCGGTCCGGGTGCCCAGTGCGTCCCGGTGACCGCGAGGTGTGATAGGACCGAGGATTGCCTTGACGGTTCCGATGAGATGGATTGCGGTGAGTCGATTTGTGTGGTTCGGGTGAATGTGTCTGTAGGTCAGAGCAGGAGTGCGCAAATAATTTTTGGCCCGACCCTAAAAAATAGTTCTAAATTCTCGCCACCCAAATAGTTTGTGAACATATGATTTTGCGGAAAATAATTCCCCTATTCTATTGTGAAACTACCATATTGACAATAGCAATTTTCTTGCACAAATTTGCATGAAACTTAGCATGTAAAACAGTAAATGTTTACATTTTTTCTGTCTAATGAGAATGGCAAATTTAAAGCGTAAATTTTTTCACGACCCAGAGTGGAAAGTCTCGCGACCCAAATTTTGGTCGCGACCCACTATTTGTGGATCCTTGGGTTAGAGCACTGAGCTAACCCATCCTTGCTCCTGTTAGTTTCGAGCAAACCTTGATCGCATTTTGTTCTGGACGTTTCAGAGCTGTGCAGATCGAGTGAGTTCTCGTGCGTGGCGCGCGGTTGCGTGCCGAAGACAGCTCGCTGCGACGGCAAACCCGATTGTGCGGACGGGTCGGATGAAAACTGTTCGCAAGGTTAGGATCGTGGCTGATGCTCTTCAGATTGCTGTCTCGGTTTTTGTGCAGCTTTGCCTGAAGACGGAACTTCCGTTTTTATTTTGAAGCGCTCCAAATGACAGCACAGTGTTCTTTTAATAGTTCGCTCTGTTTCGTGAAGTTTATTATTTGTTCTTCGATGCTACAGCTGCTCTCAATCGTTCCTGCACGCTTTTACTTGCCAGCCTCTGTCGCATTTTTCAAAAATAAGCGAGGCTATTTAGAGCCAGTCGATCTATTAGGTAATG
>JGI24159J19872_10004095_pt1 | contig 18474 bp, 11 predicted proteins | sample Ectturendosymbi4_FD_19872 | JGI IMG/M metagenome (IMG submission 19872) | reverse complement strand
ATATATATATACATATATATATATATATATCCATTAGGCGCTACCTACTTGTTTAGCATATCTTTTATACACTGTATAGTAGATTTAAGTAGTGCCAGGTTGAGTTGTGCAAATAATTGTCAAGTGTGATTGAACACTTAATGAACTACCTAAATAAACACAGCCAATCCGCATTTCTTCAAGCAGCTGCAATTCTGGTCAAGCAACATCACTGACAACATGAGCACATCCACATTTACAACACAAATTCTAACATATCACAAAAAGCTTGTACTCACCAGTGTGATCCACCAGCTTTGACACGACTTTCATTATCGTTAAGAGGAAAAAATACAAGCAGTTTTGTTCCTAATTCCAAAGATGAAACAATTGGTTCAAAATCTAAACAATACAAGTAAGCTGAGTGGAAGATCAAAAAGCATAGGTATTCATTAAAGATCTACCACAACTTTAGCTGGAATGAAAGTGTTAAGCTCTTTTGTATCTCTAGACAAGGCACCTGTAGCAAGAGCTGGATAATTTACCATATTTTTCAGACCGTAAGGTGCATGTAAATTCCTTCAATTTTCTCAAAAGTCGCAAGTGCACCTTATAATGCAGTGCGTCTGATGTATGAATCTGGTTGTGCTTTCTCACCTAGTACCAATTTTATGTGGTCAATGGTGCTATTTATTTAATTACTTTTTTGTAAACAGACCTTCATGTAATGTAATAAACCAGCAACAATTACAGTGAGCAGCGGATATGGTTCCACTAATAGCTAGCACATACCTCAGTATTGAAGCACAGATCATATTACTCCACAAGGATCCTGCGCACAAAGCTATCTGTGGCAATATCCACCATTGATTAGTGTAAAAGTAACAAAATGTTTGCCATGCTTACTGTTTTAGCCTAAAGCTGGAAAACACTAGTAGTGTACCTTCTGGGATTTGAATTTGCTGAGAAAACCACCTGGTAATCGTGGATATTGCCACAGCGAAACAACCTGTTAATCAAAATGTTAAACTTCCCACCTACTGCAGTGTATTGCCGCTTACTTGCAGCATACACTGACTTGGGTTTCTGGACAGNTATAATACCTCCATTTTTTCAGTGCTAATATTCATTGCAACCTGCTCGCATACAACTGCAAACTAATCAAGTGCATGATGAAAATCCTGTTCAGGCTATGGAAGCAGTACCAAGTCATCTACAAAAAGCAAACGGTTGATCATGAAGTTCCCAAAATTGACACCCCATTGACTCAGCTACGTATATTCAGTTCTTAGACTATGAAGAGGCATGTTGACAACACACAATCTTGGGAGTCCAAGATCTGTAGTGATAGGCTGTGACTTAACTCTGCCGACATGTACACAAACTTCTGAAGCAGAAATACACTGACTTGATGGCCAGTAACAACAGGCAGCCATCAACATCCTACTTCTGTATCACACCACAAAGCTTTTCAGAATGAACTCAGTCGTATGTTTTCTCAAGGTTGACAAAACATACCTGCAGCCTTCCCATCCTTTAGTGTTTGACATCTAGGAAGTCAAAACCAGCAATCTTCCCAGCCTTTAGTGCTTTATCAGCTAGGAAGTCTTTGGTCGCAGTGATAGTATTTGTATCCGATACTGTGAAAATGACTGAGTTTGAAAGATCTGTGAAAATGTTCTCTGCATCTGCCAGGGATACACTCTTCATTGCTGAGTAAGAGACCATTTTGGCATTTGATAGATCCAACAGTATGAGCTCTTTTGCTGTGAAGATGCCAAATCTTTTCCCAGAACACTTTATTAGCTTCTCAATAATTGGAATGCACTATTTGTCCAAAATATTTCCTAGATTGTATTTTGGACTTTNTCACAGGAGATGTGAACTTTCATGCCTCAGCATACCACAAATGTGAAAAAGTTTCAGCTTTTTTCTGATGCCAAGCCTTGTATAGTAAGTTCTTTGCTGAAATAGCATCTTTCACCTCATGGCTCCATGGTGGGTTTAATTTTTTGTCATTATTCACCACACCAAGTCATTCCCTCCACATACCTGAGCGCAGATGAAGCTATAGCTGCTTTTAACAGATGCCACTCAACCTCCATGTCTGCTATGCATTCCAAAAGCTCTACACATTCCGGAAGATATCAAAGGTATCAGAATAAGGACAATATACTGTCTACAGAGGTCTTTCTTACATCTTTGTCCATCCGGACCTCCTACTTTATTTGGTAAAACCTCCTAAACTGCACATGTGCAGGCCCTGTTGATTTTTCAAGACATGTTGCAGACCACCAGATGGTGAAAGGTTGAGAGTTCTGTTCCTATTTGGACAAAAATGTTGAACAATGATCGGAATAAGCCAGATGAAACTATTGGTGGAATAGTACTTTTAAGTGTGTAAATCATTTTTTGAGCACTGCACCTGTGGTAATTACATGCCAGAGTAAATAACAAGACTAAAAGACTAAGTGGTCTGATGGCCAGTGAATACACTACTTGTCTGCAAGTACCTTAGTTTGTCGTTATGCTATCATTAATCATCAGTTACAAGTTAGTGGTTCCCAACCTTTTAAGTGTCACGGACCCTTTAAAGATTTGGCTAAAAGCTGGAACCCGTTTAACACGTTGGGTGCAACACTGTGGTGTCATGTCTAATACCTTACCGCACAAATTGGTGGCGCAAGCCATGTCATGTCTGGCCGGAAATTAGTTATGTAATGCGAGAGGTGCTGTCTGACTTTAAATTGATCTGTGTTTTTCGATTTATCTTTTGGCTATTACTTACGAACCAGAAGAGCTACGAAAAAACTGAGATATCATGAGAAAACTTACTTCATACCACCTGCTATAATGTCATTCTTTTACTTCTGCAACGTCACTGTGGCGTATTACTGCACAGAAACCACAGGTGCCCAGTTGGTACATCTCATTTGAAAAACGCATTACCAAACCATTTGCAAAGGACTTCGTTGGAAATATGGTGTTGTAATCAATACAAGTTTTTCCACTATGATTTTTTACGGTAAACCTCACCATCTATCATTTTCTTTTGCCTGGAGCACGAGTGCAGAATGCACTGAATTGTAATGTACCAATGAAAACAATGGATTCTGACTGCCAAAAAAAACAAGGAATGTTGGTATAACACATAAAGGCAAATTACACAGGTTTCAAGGTGTTATTATTGTGGAAGCAAGGTATCATGCACAGTGAAACCCCATATACAATACAACATAGCATCTTTGTGTTTGCCACTCTTCCTGCACAGTTTGCACTTTTGATGAACATGTTTTAGGGCTGTTCTTGTATGGAATATCATCATTTTCAACACGGAAACAATTCATTTTTATACCTAGAAATACATTCTATTTTACCTGATATTTCTAACTACTAAAAATTTAGCAGCAGAAAACTAATTTGCAAACCAACAACATTGATTTCAATGTGAAATGTCTTGATCAGAGCATGTGATTGTGGTGAGAACTCTGTGTTGTGGCAAAATGCTCCTCTGCTTATCTCTTCATTCTCTAAGTTGTGTGAACCCGATTCACCAAGCACAAATTTTTGTAAGTACCACAGACCAGTGACGAACCCCTTCCATGATCAATTCAGTAATAAATGAATGTTTCTGGTCATACTTTTACGGTGCATCTCATAAGTTAGATCACACCATGTTGCATGTCGCAACACACGCATCACAACGTGAAATGTTGCCATGTTGCAACCAGCATTTTAATAAAACCAGTTAATACTGTTACGCACCGGTGGACCCTACTAGAAAAGGCTATCATCTGCTTTGTGCGCCTAAAATCTTGAATGTTTCATGGAACCTACCAGTAACATATTGACATTGTTGCATAACAATCCAAATGTCTAACAAATTGAATTGTGAGTAAAAAGCATTACTAAAGGCAGGCTAATTGCATCTTGCATACCTTTGATGAAGTGAATAAACATAATATGGTGGTTCACATGAGCATGCACCCACATGGCCCTGCAAGATATTTTTTCTGGCCGTCTAGGGAAGACCTGTGCTATGTACCATACACCCACATTCTACTCAGCATTGGCATGCCTTACACTTCAAGTGGACGACAACACAGAATTTCAGAAAAAGATTTTAAAAAGATACAGTCAATGTTTTCTGACATCAACAATTAAACAGACTTGTAGTTATGCTTTGATGCTACATGGATTTTATGTTCATCTTTGAATGTTTATTTATAGTACAGTGTTTTGCTAAAAAATTTTTGCAGTAATTGACGAGTGTTGCACAGTGAAGCATTATGTATTGCAGTAAAGTCACATTTAAGGTGGAAGATTTCTATATAGAGTATAGACTATGTAAAATTATCCTGCTTGAGGCTTAGTGCTCTCACTCAGCCATAATTTGCTTAAAAACGTGTGCTCAATAAAGCATAAATTTGCACAGCTTGAGTTTTTCTTAAATGAAGGACTGGTTGGTGTGTTTGAATCAATTTCAGTATGTTCATGCATTCTTTAATTGAGTTTGTATTACATTGTTTGCCCCAGAGCTACCTGATTCAATGAATAGTTGTGAAAAAGGTGTAAAAGTAATGATTAAGAAAACAGTTTTTTTTTTTCATAGTAGGCATCAAATTTCATTGAATTTTTTTATTTGGCATGAAAGAGTATTGGTATAAGAATAAAATATGTGAATTTCACCTTTAAAATTTTATACCCATTTTTTATAGATGTTCAAAGTCGGGCCTCCGAAAAATGTGTGAAGCAAATTGAATGCTCTATTATCATAAGAAGCAGTTCTCTTAGAACTTTTTAAGGTGTTTTTTTTAATTCCTTGGGTCTTAAAATGTCTGTGTAGCAATTTTCAGCCATCTCATGTCATCAGAGGCTGAGAAATTAGAAATTTAATAAAAATTTAAGCATGTTCACTGAAGTGCAACGAGTAAAAATGACGTTTTTTAAAGTGATCATAACTCCATAAATAATGGGAGTTCTTCAAAAAATTTTTTTGCATTCTTCATTTTTCAGTGATATCTACAAGTGTGCCGAATTTCATTGAAATACAAAACACTTGGTTTAACTCATTTGCTCATTTGGCATGGAATGACCTGTTGATGAGTTGGAAGCAACAACACAAAACCCAAAGATTTGAATGAAACAGCATAGGTTATATTAAAAACAAGTGTTTCCACTATGAAAAAGATTCAACAATGAAGCAACTAGAGTTCAACCAATGAATCGGCATGCCAATATACTGTATATTGGCCAATACGATGTTACTAATGTATCGTATCAGCAATATTCCACTGATCTACATCGGCACCATTTGCTCATAAGTGTTACGCTGTTGCTCTGCATGGAGTGTTCAGAAACATAAATTGCTACTTAGTCTCTGACCCTGACTGATTAACGCAAACGCTCTGTCCTGTCCGTAGCACACACAGCCTTCATGCATAATGAGCAGACTGGTGTGCAATATTCCTGACAAAATGCTCTATGACGTAACATTTGCTTGCAGGTTTTGAAGCAGCAAGCAGATGATTGTCTGCGAGCAAATTGGGTTACATGCTGTTGTGTTGGTTGACTGTTTTATCAAAGTCTCTCTAGGATAGGCAGACTTGTGTTCACCATGCATCAAAAAAGTGTCTACATCACAATGAGCAGTGACCCAGGTTTGCACAGAATTTGATGTTGTATGTTTTTTCATCGCAGTGAAGTGACGGTTTTAATGCATCTCGCATTGTTTTTTACTTATGACATCTGAGCATAGGCACATATGTCTGCACAGGGAGTACAATATGTAAAGAGGCAAGGGCTTAGGTTTAGCCTACAGTTAACACAATGCAAATAAGAAGCTAATAACAGCTTGCCAGCACTGAAACCACGACATTACTTGTGTCACACTGAGCCATTTACAGACATCACAGTCAACAGAGACAGTCATGCTATCCAACCTTATCATGTGACCAGTTCAGCCAATCACATTCAGCTGGTGGCAAAATAGCTCTAGGAGTGTACATTTTGCCATGTAAGGCAAAATGGACACTGCTTGTTCTTAACCCTTTAGAGACGGCCCATAGACTCAATGAATATTTTTTCATGATTTTTTAAAACTTTTGTATACTTGCCATAACAAAACCATAACTACTCTCTATTATTTCAAATTGGCTTCATTTTGCTTGTATTATTATCTTCTCATTTTAGGAATGTTGGGGACTACTGCTACTTGAATATACATAAAACTAACCACTTTTCCATTTGGCAAAACTAATGAGAAAATGCTTGTATTTCTTTAGTAGTATGACTATTTACTGACATTTGAATTGCCTTTCTGTAGATTGCAAGTTATTCAAACATATGTTGCACATACAATACGCTGGTTTACTTTTTACAACATGACAAAGCCAAAACACCAACTGCAGAAACCACCCACGTACGCCAGGGACTCTACAAAGTTAGAAAGTGTTCGCCTCACTGTGTGTGGAACACTGCACTGAACTTCTTATGGAGTCTCTTTTCAAACTTTTCACATTGAAGCCTAGTGTTGTTTTGGCAGAAAACATATCTTGCTTGTGAGACAGATTTCAGTGTGTAGTTCACGCCGTCATGACTTGCTGTTGTGTTGCGCTGTAGGGCCACCCAAACAGAGCCTTGCTTCTGCTTTTACCAGATACCTTGTAACTTCTCTTCAACATTGGCGATGAGTAGTCTTTGAATGATTGTCATAGCTTAAGAAGCAAAAAGCCACCACAACAGAAACATTCAGGATATCGCTAAGTAGGTTCCACCAACATTTCCGTGATCGCAGCTGCAGTAAATAGGATGAAAGCATACGATCTTACATGTCCATGCCACCCCTTGATTGTACATCTTGACATAGTGCTCTTCTGTGTCCATTTTTAACTCGTCTTTATGTTTTGCTGACAGACGTCATAGTAAAAAAGTTGCTGGCAATCGTGACTGGACGGTTATTGTTTTATCTCACACAAATACCACTGCCATCTGATCAGTGATCGTAAGATCCTCTGGGCTATTTCTTGCAGTCCTTGTTTGCAATCAAAGAGCAGTGTCCAGTTCCATTTTCTCTGGTTGTAGCCTAGCGCAGGCTCTGATATCTTTGGCAGCCAGTCATGGCAGTCACACAAAAAACTGGTAACTTATAAAAAAAATTATTGAAGAAAAAGAAGTTGTTATCACTGCTTACTGGGCTAAGCATGGTGGTTGCAAGACGTGTTCCTAATGAGGTGGAGAATCTTTTCCACAATATATTGAAGTAATACAGAAAACCGTCAACACTACACAGCATCCACAGTTTATATTAAAATTTCATTGGTTTTCCTTTTTACAAACTATTTAGCGCTATGAATAACTTTTATATGGAACCACTGATTCATCTATACGAGATTTTTTGAAACACACCAGTTTTTCCAGCAATGGTAATACTTTTGCCAATTAAGAAGAGGCTAAAATTTGATTGCCAACTGGATGTAGTGGGACTGTTTGGAGGCCAAGAGACAGACGATTCGACGACTGCTACACAGCTGCATCAGTGAAACCCTCCCCCCACAAACAAGCTGTGGTGTACACACTAAATATATTACAATTTTTCAGGGAAAACAACATTTCAGAAAAAATGCAAGTTTGAATGACTTTTGTTAATGTTTGATTTAGTTGAAATTTACAGACTGGTCTTATTTTTACCCATAACTGTAGCACTCTGTCGTCATGTTTTCTATCCTAGGAAGCAATTTGACTATATTTTTGTAATGAAATAGATTGGTGAAAGTGACAAACTTGTTTCATATCTGTCAAACAATGAGTTATTTCAACAGCACTGTAGTGTGAAACAAGAATGGGTTTAAAAGTTACTTCACTATTGTCCTTCCATTACTGCACTTACATCTGTTGACAAAGATGGATATTTTTGTACTGTAAAGGACTAACGTTCCCATTTTGAGAACATCGTTTTCAAACTCCTTGTGAGGAAAGAAACGGACAAAAAATTGTAAACTGAAGCTTGGGTCAGTCAAATAGAACAATAAAAATATTTACATGGCATATTTTCTTGAAAACTTTTCTAGTTTACAATAAACAAACAAGGATCAGTTTGGCCACCTAAAAAACTACATTTTGACTGAATATGACCGCCATGAAAACAAACAACAATTTGGATTTCATGAATTGGGTGTATTTTTTACAGCACCAACCTAGAAGAAATTTCTAAAGAAAACTGGATGTTCATTTATAATCCATGAAATAGTTACGAGCATTTAAAAACATTTTGGGAACGTTGGTCTCTAAAAGGTTATCACAATCTGCTTTTTCATAATTGTAACTTGTGCATTATTTTTTTTATGTGGCCTGAAGAAAAAAATGCACAGTAATGCGTTTCAGCTGTAGTTTGAGCAATGCAAAATTATCTGCATTGGTTATCGGTAATGAAAAATGAATAACATTAGCATCGGCCCCAAAAAAACTTATTGGTTGAGTTCTAGTTTCTAACACATCTTACAATACCTTTAAGGTCTTTACAATGTACTAATGACAATTTCATAAATAGCAAAGATTTTTTAAGGTGTATCTTCATCAGAATTGGATTCTAGTAACATTTACCAAGATGGCTATTATTATCAGATAATTCAAAAGCTATGACAATTTGAACTTACGAAACAGTTATCACGGAACTTAGGCTAATTGATTTAGTAATATCAATACGCTTCTGTCATTGACTCATCACCAGTACAGCATTAACAGTTTGACGCCCGGCAGGTTTCGGGGATTCTCGTGCCAAAAAAACGGATCGCACGTGGCTTTGTGCAAGCATAAATAACAATTGGGCCCTAGGCCAGGTAACATGAGCCAAAATGGCCCAAAAACTACCTCACTTATGACGTCACTCACAAAAAATCCGCAACCCCCAACCAAAAAAACTTTTTTCAAGTGCAGACTAGAAGACCAGCCAAATCTTTTGATTGAAGGTTTGAACAGCTCTCTAACGCAATCGGCGGAAGAGCTATGGTGTTGGTAAGGCAACCAAAAACTGCTGGTTTTAGGCTGACATCCAGATACGATATATTCCTAGACCAGCCATCAAAGTGTTAACTGCAAGAGTAGTCGTGTGGCCCATGACACAAGCAAGCGTAAAGAGGTGCCATATTTTGAGTCATATCATGAATAATGCAAATTTTCTGTCTTGCACACCAAGTTCAACATACAAAGTAACAATATGTTGCCAGTATACCAAAGAAGTATTAAATGTTGTCATATTAGTTATGACAGTAGATATGCACTTTAAAATGGACCATACAAAGTATTGCATTAGTAATAAATACAAAAATCGTACAGTGACAATAAAAATTGTTACTCACCTGATGTAAGTTTAATGAGTTGAACCACATTTGGGTCAACAAATTCCACTTCATTAGCGAAATCAAGAAACAAGTCATTGCGAAAAAACCTAGAACAATTAGCAGCTTTTTGAAAATTTTTACTGTTGGCGCAATCAACATTAATGCAATGTCATCAATTAACAGTCACATATAACATGGCGGTTGATAATAAAGTGAACAACAACAAACCGTGAAAAACAAAAATGCTATTGTTGCTCTTGTAACACACCTCATTCAACAGGAGTGATTATATCGAAAGCCAACATACCAACACATAGTAAATTTTGAAGAGGGGTCAAAAATTTAAAGGATTGATTTATAGAGGTTTTTAATTAGAATGTTCAACTGAAGCATTTTTGTGTTGATCTATGCTTTCACCAAATTTGGTAGATAACCACTCGTGTAAGGTGCATATATTGAGAAGTATAAAACGTTTTCTTTATGATGGACTTCAGACATGCTAAATTTCTTTAAAAACAAACAAGAAACAAGAATTAAGTAATAAACTGAAAATATACAATATGAAAGATGACTAACATCTGCGTTCCATTCTTGTTTTTCAAGCATACAAGTGAAACAGCGCATCACACACATACAAGGAAGATCTATTATATAGGTATATATATGTTGCATCTTACTGCAGCATTCAGTAGGATTCTATAGAAGCAAGTGTCTCATCAAATTAACTTTTGCAGTGTACACATGATCAGTATAAACATACTGCAAGGATTTACTCATGTATATATATATACTTCGATGTTGCCTGTTTTTTTTTCAGAGACATTTTAGTCATTGTTTGCTGAGGCATTTTGGTCACTGAGACATTTCGGTCATTTGTCTCACTGTTGTATCAAAACTTGCGGTAACAGTGCTTATTAGCCCAAATTTTAAAAGATTCTGACCAAAATGACTCAAAAATTTTTTCAGTTGTTTTGAAAACATTTTGGTCTACGACTGAAAAAAACCAGGATGTTGCTTATTGCTTTATTGAACAAAATTTTGAATATAAGGTGTTTTTGCATGTCAATACACAAATAAAAAGTTGTAAATATTTCAACTAATATGTTAACCATGCAAGCATCTTAATTTCTTGCCACAAAAACCAACATTTAAAGCTATGTTCTAATAAGGAGACACATTATCAGCATTTATTTTTCATCATAGCAATAGCACATTGCAGATATACATAAAGTGATAATCTTTCCAAGGAGCTAAACAGATGCTTTATAGTACAGACGAATCTGGTTAATCACGTAGCAAATTTGCCAAGCTTTTTTACGCGTTTTACCGGAATATGCAATTAACTGTATCAAACTAATATCATCAAGTTTACTGCCTTACCCTACTTCTGCCCATATACGCGCTATCTGACACTGTTGGTATCTTGCAACTTGACACTGAACAGGGAGATTTCTAGAACTGTGGGATATAGAAGTGCTTCCAGAGTTCTAAAAATCCATTGCTCCTGATACAGCAGTTTAAATTCTGAAATCCTTCAGTGTTTAGCAAACCAACAATCATCAGTTGAAGCATAAATTTAAAGTTGTTGCGGCCCATGCACTGCATGTTATCTTCAACATGTGCACTGCGTGGCTGCGTGTGTTATGTAATAATTGCCTGTATCGGTAATTGAAGGCTTCCCACACTTGCTGCTATTATTTTTCTGCTTGCATTCGACTATGCAATGCAGTTGTAAACATGTTTATGTCTCACAGCTGTCGTGTATGATGAGTTGTAGAACTGCGGCATATAGAATGCTTCTAGAAGTTCGAAATATCTCTTGGTCTTGATACAGCTGGGCACTGTATGTAAACACTTAACTGGTTTGTTAGCCTGTGGCGTCATGAAGATTTTATAATACCACTGGCGTTTGTTATGCATCATTCCAGAGACAGATCGATATAATCAGTCGATATTTGGGCTTTGGCAAGATATCGGTATCGGCCAAAACGGCCAATTTTATCGGCCTCCGTAGGTGTTAACAAAACACTGCTATATTCCTCAATCATCCGGATAACTTGCGCAAGGAAGCACAATGAACCAAGTCAAGACAATTATCTTGCGAAAATGCTAGAAGGTGCGTTTTCATAAACAAACAGACAAGATGAACTGTGAAGCACATGTCGGCCATCGCAGCCGACACAATAGCATCATCATTAACACTTTGAGAACCGGCGTACGATATATTCGTACTTCGATTTCGGCCTAAACAACAGCAGTTTTTGGTTGCCTTACCAACGCTCTAGCTCCTCCACCGATTGTGCTAGAGAGCTGTTCAAGGGCTCAAACGGATCAGCTAGTCTAGCAGATTGCACTCGAAAAAATATTTTGGTTGGGGGTTGCGGATTTTTTGTGACTGACGTCATAAGTGAAGTAGTTTTGGGGTCATTTGGCTCATGTTGCCTGGCCTAGGGCCCAACCACTAGGCCAAAGTGTTTCGCTGAAGTTTTCATTGGAATCTAGGCTCAAGTCCAAGTCTTTTGAGCCTTTGATCGACTTTCAAACGTTTCTGGTTCAAAAGTTATGATCTAAAATAAACAAAGTAATTAATTATCTAATTAGTCAAATATTTTTACTAACTTTCATCACAACTTTTGAACCCAAAACCCCAGCAGGTCATCCAAAATATCAAAAGACTCGGATTGTACCCTGGTTTCCAGTAAAAACTTCAGCGAAATACTACCACCTAACGGTTGGCACCCAGGGCCAGGCAAAGTGGGCCAATGTGGCCTAAAAGTCCTCCACTTCTCACGTCACTCACAAAAAACCCACACAAAAAATTTGTTTTCGAGTGCAGACTAGAAGACTTGCCGTGTCTTTTGAGACTTTTACCGGGTCTGTACAGCATACCAGACTAGACAAATTCCCACGCAAAGCCACACGCATTTAGGCGTTTTTTTTTTTTAAATCCCCGAAACCAAGCGGACGCCAAAGAGTTAATCAGACTAATTAAAAATCATAGCAAAATATTGAAATTGCTACAATTTGAAAATTTTTAACTCATAAATCCTAATTTTTCAAGTTTTTGAAAAAGGTAAGGCATAGAACACATAATATTTTTGATAATGAAGCAGAAATCAAGATCAAAAAATTTTGGAAATATCGGTTATCAGTATCGCCTATTGAATGGCCGATATATCAGTATCGGCCCCAAAAAAAACAATATCGGTCGATCTCTGCATCATTCGGTTGGGGCATACATCAAATGAATCTTATTGATGTGAAAAAAACAGAAAGAGTGAAGTCAAACAAGTAACAAAGTTGAAACAGTGCATTGTCCATGGCGTAACACATGGCATAATTCCACATTTTAAACTGCCACACACAGCTTAAATCCACATTTTATGACTGTTAGTTTTCCACTGAACATGGCATAATTCCGCATTTTAAACTGTGAAGTGAGTCATTTCGGCAACAGTTGCTCAATCGGAATAATAGCACTCAGGTTTCACACCATCCGAGCATAGTGCTTACACTCCTTTAAAATCAACTATGCGATCAAGCAATTTAAGTTTCCAAATGTCAAGAACATGTCTATTTGAATATCCGGTGTATGTGAAAACCAGTATGTGATTAACCGTACTATTTTCTTCTCATATGGAATTTCTTGCGATAAAGTGGCTTATGCATTTAACTGGTTTGCAATTAGCCCATGTCGTCTGTAGAAAGTTTTTAAACGTGAGAAAACACTCAAGTAAAAAGACAATCTGATATCACATTGCACATTATTTCAACACTAAAAAGGATTTGCTATATTTTAAAACAGTGGTGCTCAAAACGTTTTGGCTCGTGGGCCACATTTGTCTTTCAGAAACCCTTCGCCGGCTACAAGAATTAATAATCTAAAAAATTCTATTAAATGATTATAGTGTTAAGTTTTCTTTCCAATGAAAATTGCCTCGCGGGCCACTCCAGAGGGCCTTGCGGGCCACGGTTTGAGCACCACTGGTTTAAAACAAAGCATACAAGATGATCAAAAACACAATCAAAATTCCCAAGCATTCATACAAGTTCATGGTTTTGGTTTGTTTCAGTACGCTATAAAATTTAGCAACCTGTTGATATGTTTCAAGAATAGATGCATTATTATCAATAATGTTAGTAGCATGTTTTGATTTCTCAGTCAAAGGCATTTGGCTACTAATGCGTGCTTGAGCTTGACCTTTGGTGAAGCTGTTTCTCAGTATCAAGCGACTGAGCTGAGACTCATACGAACAGCTTATTACAACAGTATACTTTAGAAATGGCAACCAAAACTTGGACTCAATCAGTAAAGGAACGTCAAGTATGATAAATCTATTTCCTTTTAAAAATCCTTTGATGATCTGGAAAAGCATTACTTTGCCAATGGCCCAATGAGTAATGGAGTTTAATCTCTTCCGTTTATGATGATCATTGAATACTATGGATCCTAATGCTTCACGATTCAATGTACCATCCTTGTTGATAACCACAGGACCAAACTCTGCAGCAACTTTATTGTAGGCTGCTGTGTGTGGAAGAAGGATATCTCGTGCAATAACATCAGCATCAACAACTGTGCACTTAAAATCATTTTTCAAAATAGCGGAAACAGTTGATTTCCCAGAAGCTATGCCACCTGTTATGCCCACTAAAAACATAACAGCTTCTAAGGCAAACAAAGCTAATAAACAACAAACTCAAATATCACACACAAAATTAACATTCTATATTGATGTGCTCCATCTAAAAAACAGTTTCAAGATTACCTAATATTGAAAGAAGAACACTTAATTAATCATTGGTAGTGTCTATTCTGCTGTCAGCAATAAAGGCACTACTGGAGTTTTTTACCACTAACTGAACCCGATTGGTTGAATTGGTCATGTGACAAGGATGGTATGCTTGGATTTGTGACCTAAGCCGCTAACACTAATCCAAAACTTTAACCCAAAATGTAAACCCGTATCTGTTATTCAAAACTTCTTGAAAAAGTACATAAAAAGCACTTGTATCAAAAGTGTCATCTCTGCTATTAGCAAAGTCACAGCAACAACCATGCTGAGAGCCAAAGTGACAACCACTTGCACAGCAAGAATAGACACTTCCTTCTCGACCAAGTTGACCGTATTCTTAGTGTCATGAACTAAGAGGTATACGTAGACAAAGCTAGATACGGTTGGAATGGCAAAATAGTCCCAGCAGAGCTTTTGCTGCTGGTGGCAAAATAAACACTACCGTTATCATTTCTAACTTGAAAAATTTTATATCAAATGTTTACTAAAACGTTGGGGGTGACTTATGCACAAGGATGTGCGACTATTACATGTGGTTATGCAGCCTGTGAGTGTGGCGCAGAAGGACAAACCGTCAACCATGTTGTCCTCCAATGTCCAATCCATCAACCTCCCCATGGACTACATGGTGTGACGGTTCTGGATGATGAGACAACTGAATGGATGCTCAACATCTGCCCCAAGATCTAGTGTGGCCAAGCAGTGGTTTGTACAACTAGCTCAAAAAAAGAAGCAAAGCCAGCAGAACTATTTATTTCAGGCTGTACCTAAACATGCCGTTATTGTCTTGGAAGTTCAAAATATAATATGGGAGATTAACTTAATTATGTGAATGAGGTGGCTTGAAATAATCGATGTGGCCAATGGGCTTTATTCTGTCAGGGTAATGAGTGAAAATATAACAGTACTTGTTTCATTGTGCTTGTACCCAGCCCTAAGGCACAAAAAGTTAAATGAAAAAGTTAAACAGTACTTGGTTCAACTTATAGCTGAAAACAAGATTTGGTTCTTGAATGAGGTTTGGTTCAGGTGAGAACTACATGATCCTATTTGTTGATTTCAGGTTTGGGAGTGTTTGTTTAGTCTCATGAGGCAAAAGCTGTACTGGGGCTATTTTCCTTTTAGTCACCCATGATTGATTGAAGTGGTCACATGACAAGTTACAAAACATAAAGAGACGATGGGTTAGGATTAGGGGGTAGGGGTTACATACTATGAGCATGTGCAACACATCATCTGAAAGCTCTCAATGAGGAGATTTTAGTCTCAAAATATTCTCATTGCTTATTTTATAAATTCTCCCCAATGGGATTTCTGGGGATTTCCCTAATCTTTTTGCCTTTTATGACCATAACTTTTGAACCAGAAATGCGAGAAAACCTATGAAACCCTTCGAAGTCTTGTAATATAACCTGGTTTCCAATAAAATTGAGTCAAAAAAATTGGCTCTTGTTGGTGCCCTGGGTCTGATGACCTTATCCAAATATTCATAAACTTACTCCCATTATGATGTCACCAACAAAAAAAAAAATCCAAAACTTTCCAATTTTTCTTTTTAAATTGAAGCTTTAGGACTTCTCGCATCTGTAGAGTTTTTGAAGAGCTCTCCTGCTCAACTCGCTGGTGAGTTATGGCCTTCAGCCAATATGGCCAAGGTTACCTTTTGCTGGACTTGATTTTTTTAACAAAATTTGGGTTTTTGAGCCATAATTATAGAACCAGAAATGTTATAAAGCTGATTAAGGGTTCTAATGACTTGAATTATAGCCATGTTTCCAATAAAACTTTGAGTCAGCACGTCAGGTCATTCGTTTGAAGCCCAAGGCCCGGTGACCTCGGCCAAAATGCATGAACCTACCCTCATTATGATGTCACCCACAAAAAAACAGAAACCTTAACTTTTCTAATTTTCGAAAATAATCAACTACAAGACCTCCTGCATCTTTAAAGGGTTTGAACAGCTCTTTAACTCAATTGGCTGGCAAGTTATGCAAAGTTCTGATTATGCAAAGTTCAGTAAAAAAGTGGTGTGCATGGGACTGAAATGGTTAAGTGTAACTACATTGAAATCTTATGCAAAAATTTGTGGGATGTTTATTCAAAGGAAACAAAATAAGCAATGAGGATATTTCAAGACTAAAATCTCCTCAATGAGTGCTTTCAGATGATGTACTACACATGCCAGTAGTATGTGTGCTCGTCAAGTTATCACCAATCAAAATTTATGTCACGCATGAGTGATTTTGATGACTACCCATTTTCTTATATAGCCCAATTCACACGGATTATTTTAAATCTTTTTTCACAAGTGAAGATAAGACACTTGACACAACCTCTTGTCAAGTTTTTACAACAATTAAATGATTACAGTTAGAATGACTTAGTTTTAAAGTTAGTTGATGATTTTCTTGCTAGTCGTTATGCTTCATTCACCACAGCAAGTAGTCATTTTGTATGGTACATAACTTCACGAAACCTTAACCAATTTCAAAAAATTTAGTTTTTTAGAATCAGCATGAAAAGTTTTATCTGCTTATTAAATTTGAGGAGAATCTGAGATGGTGGGTTGACTTTTCCATTTTTTTTGGTTCATTTGACATAGAATGACCCGTGAGCCAAAAGGCAAAATAGACACTGCTTTAAAGTTTTCACAGTGTAACAGGAGTCAGAGTGCAAATTTTTAATGAGGCCCAGAAGAGCAGGAATCACTTTCTTTGGAACAGGAGGAAGCGTCAAAAAAATGATTTCGATCATCTCTGGTTTCAATGAAGACATGCCACATGCTACTACCTCAATTGCACGTTAACACAACCACTGCTGTTCCACATGTATTATCTGCACAAATGCTGCTGTCTTGCACACATGTTACCAACAGCATTGCTGTCTCACATATGTGTGCGTGCATGCATAATATGAGAAATGAGTTTGTTTTTCTAAATAAAATCTGTAAAAAAATTTGTATTGTTTTTGAGCCAGATTTGTGAGTGCAACATATACACATATGCAACTTATACTCAAATAAATATGGTATATACTTACTCAAACATGAAACTGATAATGCTATCATTTAACCATCTGCCTTCTTGTAGGAGTTCCAAATCGGATCTCCGTAGCAGTGAATCATGGTAACTTAAAATAATATCATTCATGATTCCACACGACTATGTATAATAAAGGATAAACCATTAAAGTGGCTATAGGTCCACTAGCGGTGACATGGTTCGAATAAAACATTGACTTGAGTTTGTCAGTCTCGCAGCACTGTCATGGTAGTCAAGCTGATGCATCTACGTCTACTGCACAAATGGTTTTCGGTTCGGCTCACACCATGATTGGGCACCTTTCAGTATGGTAATAGTGACTGCACTTTTCTTGGGACCAGTTTTTATTTACTTTCTTCAAGTTTCCAAACTTCACTATTCAGATTTACAGTTTCAGTTTAATAGAGTTGAGAGTTTAGCTTTATTTAGCTTTAGGGTTTAGGTTTAGTACATTTATACCAAGCGTAGTGCAGTGCAGTCACTGCATACTTTTCATGTGTTACTGTCACGTTACAGGCAGCATACGAATAACTTTTCAAAAATGAAGGTCCGCTGATAGACCTATGGCCACTTCCACCACTAAAAAATCAAATATCTAACAGACACTTACAAATCCACTATAAAACTCAAACATACCGTGAAGGCTGCTCATTGTCTAACTTAATGCAAATAATACTATAGCAATTTCTCAACCAATCAGCTTTGGTTAAGCATGATTTTTTTTAATAAGTTTAGATATATACATTTGGCATAAATCTGTTCACTGTTGGAACCAACATACAATTTCAATGTGCAAACAACATTTTGTACAGGACAATCATGAAGCATTGAAGTCTGTAACAATTTTAGACAACATGATGCAGCAAGTCAACTCTTTTTTGCTGATGCATATTAACTTTTTTTTATAATGATTACTATAGTTTATTTACATTGCAGGTTTTAGTGCCTGCTAAACTTCTGAATTTGCAGGATGGTGTAAGTTGCATTTTGTAGTAAATGCAAATGCTGGTGCTGACCAGTGACGTATCTAGGGTATCATAAATAGGCAAAACCCTAGGTTGTTAAAGCCTGAGAGGTTCCCAAGGGGGGCACAGTTATGACAATGACATATATTGTTGAAAAGCAGGATAATGGCAAATGAACTGTTGTTCTGTTTTTTATGTTTGATTTTGAGGTTAAGTGGGGCACAAGTAGTAATCACTAATGCCAAAGGGGGTGTGCCTAAAAAAGTTTAAGACCTCTGGGCTAAACACAATGATTGATAATGTCCTAGTCCATACACTAAAGTAGAGAACCATAATCACTCCTTGAAACACCAGC
>JGI24159J19872_10004094_pt1 | contig 18475 bp, 9 predicted proteins | sample Ectturendosymbi4_FD_19872 | JGI IMG/M metagenome (IMG submission 19872) | reverse complement strand
ACTTCAGCCTTTCAACTTTTCACCTGTAAGCTTTGCTTGTAATTTTCAGGACTGAGGATGCGTAATTTTACGTGAAATCGATTTCCTATTAAAAATTACGCCCATCGTGGAAAGTACATACTTGAGCTTTGAAGATTATCTTAAATGCATAGCCTTGCGCAATATATCCTTCGTACAAGCAGCACTACTGCACAGCAGAACAAGTAAATATTGTATTTGCAGCTAAATGGATTTTCTTGAAAACTGTGCAGTCCATGATCACTGCTAGACCTAACATTTCAAAATATTTCTGATAGCTAGTCAGTGTTGTCTTCACGCGGTCGGTAGTGTTTCTCTAGGTAAAAAGCGTGCGGTTTTGCGGTTATTACAAGTAAATGAAAAACAACAAATACGACTTTTTGAGGCTGACGAAGAGACGATCTCAGACGAGGCACTTTCCTTTCTAGAAAAGGCTAGCCATCTAAATGTATAGAATCATCCACCTGCTTAACAGAAAATATTAAAGTCATCTATAGTTCTACACGAAACTATCAGCACGCAGTAGGTGTTCCCGAAACAAATTATGTTTAAAAATCTTGGAAATTTTAGAAACTCTTGGACGTCATAGCTATTAGCTGTTTAGTTTGTTTAAGCAATATTTCCTGATACGTTCATGTTGCTTCGTGAGTGGAATCACGACTCAAGAGCAAAATGGTTTGTGCAACAGTTTTTCGTAAGAGCCCCTTCCCTTATTTTGCGAACTAAATTAAAAATAAAACTTGGCCGCACAATTTATCTTAATCCATGTAAGGTTTACATTAGGTAGGACCATGTAGTCTCATTTCAAAATTTGTCAATGGCGTAGACAAGACGGGTTGCGCTTTTTCAAACACGTTCAACAAGTTTTGAACATTGGCGACGTTTTCTATCTCCACAGACGCCGATGTTCGCATACAAATGTCCACGTCATGTTAACCACAACAGTTGAGCAAAATATTTATAATTTACTGTTCTGCGTTGACTGGTTCTGCAATCAGATTTCAAGCATGTCTTTGCCTTCTGACTGTTGCAGCAAAAACTCTTTGGCTCGAAGAAAATTGAATAGGTTCAGCAAACCATTCAACCTGAAAATGTTAGTTGTGCCACAGACATTGGCCACTGCCTATCTGACATCTTGCTCATGTAGCAAAGTTGCGTTCCATCCAACGTACAGTGATCACTACAAAATCAGATTAGCATTGAAACCTAACTGCTAAATCGCCGCCTACACATGTCTGATATCTTCACCGCAATTGCAGTGTTACTCGCGACCTGCCTTAGGATTAATTACGAAGCCTTCGCTGACTATTCATTATACGCGTTAGTCGCACTGATTCAAGTTTCTTGGAAGTTTAATTAACAGTATTAAACAATTTGTATGGAGTCAAACTATTATCAATCCTTTAACTAAATTCCAATTTGTTTTATCAAACATTAAAACTGTATAAGGTTTTATTGAACGTCGGGTTTCAGCCCTGTGGCTTGAGATGAAATAATACAGGCACAGAAAATATACTCACCATATCATGTTACAGAAGAGAGGCTTGCACTTAAGTAGCACCTCGTTGTCATGCAACAAAACTTGGGCATACCTGCAGGCTCAAATCGCACACATTTCCAAATAAAGTAGCCTACAAGGTGAGCATAAACACGTTCTTGAAATACCACAGAACGGAGTTTGTGTCTCCGACCAAGTAAGGCACTTCGAAAAACAACTAACATTCTGAAACCCTTCAAAATTTAGGTGAACACAATAGCAAGCTTGCAATGTCATCGCATGAAGCAATCATGCTTCTTTCGGTCAGCGTATGTCAATTTAGGTGCCAAAGGCACAATTAGCTAGAAGAAACAAGGTTTCCAAAGACGGGTTGTTTTACTGTAGTTTATTGTATGAGTCAAATGAAGTTCATTGAAGACATGCACCGTAGGCACACAAGCTGCATAACGTAGTTAGTCAATGAAATAGGTGCAGAATACTGTTTTGGGGTCCGTTCAAGGTAAGCGCACGGAATATGCTTTTTGCAACTTATAATCTAAAAGCCCACAGCGCAAGCCCGCAGCCACGGGGCGCTTGGGGGCAGTGCACCAACACACTTTTTTGTGCCCTCACAAATTTTATTGTGGTCAGAAAAGTGTTTATACAGTTTGTTTTAAACATATAACGAAAACAAAAATCTTGCCACCCTAAAATGTATTTTCCCCAAAAAAACATTAAAGCCTGGCTACGGTCCTGCCACAACGACTTGTTGAATAATTCCACCGCATCTTGTGAACCAGCAACAACGGAACAGACAGACCTAAAATGGTTTTCTACGCGCAAGCAGAAAAACGCAATTAACTGCAGCAAAGCGGCAGATCAACAATATCAACTCGACGGCAGCATTTGCCACCGTGAACAAGTAAATCCACAGAAATAAACCCTGGCACGCACCAGCGACGTCCACATGGACAGACTCATTTTTGCAACTTTTGCAGCTTTTCTTACAGCTTCCAACAGGTTCATAAATACTCAAAATATATGTAGTTCAATGTTTTGAGCTGTTTCCAGGAATTTTACATTGCAACTTTTTCAATTTTTATATGCAAATTTTTACTGCAATTTTTATCAAGTATTACGCAAAATGTAAAAGTGTAATTAAAAAAAGATACTAAAAACTTATTTCAGTTACCGTAGTTATATTTTTTTGATTGCATGAAAAAGAGCTATATGACGGATTAGCTGCGTCTCAATGTTATCTATGACGAAACAGCTGGTTTGCAAGCTAGAAGTTTTACAACCCCAGCCAACAATGCACTTTTTGGGATTTTGTTCCTAGATTGACCCTTTTTAGGGATTTTCGGAGAAAGTATGAAAATGTGTAAAATGAACTATTTCAGTTTATTTTGCAAATCATATTTCGTTATATTTTTGACATTTATCGTTGGCACTCTGAGTTTATGTTGCACCATCACATATTTAGGGATTTGTTGGTACTGTTCTAGGGATTTTTGGAGTTTCATTTGTGAGAGCCCTGCCAGCCAAGTACGACAGTGCCCGAAATCAATTAGAGGTGGAATTGCGGAAAATCTTGGCTTTTGCCAAATCCGCGCAAACAAAATGGGTTGTGTCAAGTCTTTTGCAGTCAAATTCTTTTGAGACAGCTTAGTTACATCAAACTCATTGATGAAATACAAAGAGCAGAGAGCCCAAATATACCATTGCTCAAGCCTATGAAAGAGGCTACATATTTGAATTTGGCAGCGCTCCAGCTGGAATAAATTTGTATTTAGATCACCGACTTGAACTTAATAGTGACCTAAAAGCAATTGTGAAAATGATCCGGCCAAACATCAGTCTAGAACCGTATGCCGAATAGTTAAATTGCCAAGCAACTTCATACACTGTGGAGAGAAGTTTTAGCATGCTTGGCAAACTTTTGGCAAAAGACCGCCATTTCTCAAAAAAATGTTTGGAAATATTTAGCATTGTATGTAAATAAACCGCTTGAGTAAATTACTGTTGTTTGCAATGTTTGCGCATAAATGCAACTGTCGTTGAAAATAAATGCAACTTTCTCACTTTTTTACTGCAACAAAAACTTGCCCCACTGATGACCATACGCAACACGAACACAGGCATACCTGCAAGTGCCCGCGCACAGTATCCGCAGAGTGTTTTGAAGTTCGATATTGGTGACCGTTCAGACTTTTTGAGAGACCGCAACTATTTTATCTGAATACCGAGATGGTCATAATGAGAGGTTGTAGTGTATTTTGGTGGTGGATCGTGGTTATGAAGAGAGGTTCTACTGCATTTTGAGAAACCGTTGGAGGAATTTGGGAAACCGCTTCGATCTCTCAAAGCGCCTAAAGCACTGTCCGCAGACATCTTTCTGAGAAGCCCTAATACGCACAAACGGGTCGTTGTGACTTAGAATAACATGGCAAGGCTGGGAAAGAAACATCTTGAGATTGCATGTCACAGAACTGTAAGTGCAACAGAACAAAAGTGAAGTCGGTTAAGCTGAAGTGGAACACCAGTTAGGCTGTAGAGGCTGACCTCTGACCTCTAGAGGCTGACCTCTGCGACTACAACGGAGTGTTATCGATTTTTACCAGAATGGTTGATTGCTGCAAATTGCCTTTATCACAGCGATCCATCCTACGAGACCTTTGCTTTTATTGACTGAACGAGAATTTGATATTTTCTCTTAGTTGGTAGATTTGATAACTTCACTTGAAGGTCACATTTTGCGTACGATTTATGAAGAGGGTGTAGGCAAGGCATCACTCTACAAATAAAAGCTTTGTAACAAATTTTATTGACAATCTGGTTTTTAAGTTCGAATAAAAAAAATCATTGTTCATCTAGAACAGCTATGTCCAACCCGCGGCCCAGTCGAAGGTTTTGTGCGGCCCAGTTTAGGTGTTCGCTGTAGTAAAAGTATCCTACATACTGACAACCTGTCCTTATTTTCATGGTCTTCAATTTGAAATTTTAATGCAGGTGGTCTGAGTGCCACTTTACCACGTCTGTTACCATTGCAATTAGGATTCGAACGCTTTCAGTACATTAGCTTAAACTCAATTTAGTTTGCTAAGATCAATGTAAGCTGTTCAACGTGCGGCCCTGGTCAAGGCAGTGACATTATTTTTGGCTCTAAAAGCCATTTGGGTTGGACATAGCTGATCTAGAACATGTGGTTCACAATCTGCGGCCATGCATTAATAAAAACGCATTGTCTACTGCAGGTTTTTTTTCAAATTGAAAATCGGGTCCCTGGAATCAGCGAAAATTGTCATCGGGACTCTAGAATCAGAGAAAATCGGGTCTCTACAATCAGAGAAATCGGGTCCCAGAAAATAAAAGTATCCTGAACTCACAGGCGGCCGTCATTCATAAAAATAAACGCCACTCGGCATCAGCGAGAAGGTTGTGAACCCCTGACCAAGAACATCTGAAAGCTTTTTTGATGTTTTCAAGCGGAAGAAATTCTTAGTCACGGCTATTTCCACCGAGGCACTGATTGCAATACTGTATTTCAAGAAGTCTTTGTGCGCACAAGGATGTTTAGGAAGGGTACAAAAAAGATAAAAACTTGGTTCAATGCCCGGCCTACATCAGTTGTAAAAAGCTGTATCGCAAATACTTTTTTTATCTATTTATCACTTTATGTCCCAGATTTAATTCACTTATCGTTCGCAACCATTCCGTCCAACTTTTTAACTCTTGGTGGTATATTGCGTTTGTTTGCCCAGTTCATTGCTTGATCTAGTTCTAAGAGGTTCCTCAAAGTATAATTATTTACTAACCGACGACTCCATCGGATAAGCATACAGTAATTGTCAATGGCAGCAACTGAAAAGTTCACAATTATAACAAGCGTCTTCCAGGTGGTACCGAGAAAATTATTTAAGTTTTCTAGAAATAAAAAACAACAGTAAATAAATGTATACGATCTTCTAGAAAGCGTAATAAGCATTACTTTAATTGACACCCATGACGCAGAGTGTAAAATTTCACACTACGTCATAGATGCATTGACGTCTTGCTGGGTCGTCCTTGCTGCGTCTGAGGATGATTTCCAATACGCTGCCAATGATTCCGGATCGACCAACAGGCTTAGAAAAGGCAACCTCGTTCATTTCATTGAAACTGTGTTGCATTTTGTTTTCAATTTTGAGATTTTCAACCTCTAGTTCAGGGGTGCCCAACCTCTATCAGACCATGTACCCCTCCAGCATTTCGACAGATGAGCATGTACCCCTACAATTACACATGACAAAATATTTTATCATGACTAATCATAGATTTTTTTAACAATAAGCATAAAAAGTTTTCTGAAAACTATATTCACTGATATATGGATGAATATTTGGAAATAAATAATTTACATATATATTTTCCCCTTCTGTTGCCAACCTTAAATGCACCTCTTCTGATAGGCAAATGTACCACTAGGGGTACCTGTACCCCACGTTGGGAACCCCTGCTCTAGCTGATAAATTCCCTATTAAAAGATATTCATTAAACGTTCTTGCCTTTGACTGTTTCATTGTGATTTCTGGAGTTTTCTAATTGTGATGGTGCGAGAACTCTGCGAAGTGCAAAAATGTTACGCGAGTAGATAAAGTTTGGGAACCACTGTCTTGCGATAATGACTGTGAGAGCACACGTGCTCTGATGCAGCGATCTTCAACTTTTAGCCGGAGTACATCGTTCAAGGACTATTTGAGAACTTTGTGTACAATGTTCCCTCTAAGGTGGGCAACTGCGCAAATGCGCAGTACCACCAGACCATTTGCGCAGTGAAATCACATTCTCGTGCATTTGCCGCATGCCAATTTTAATATCGCACATAAACTGCATATAGGCCTATCCGCACAGCCCTTTCATCGCTTAAAACGCTTCACTAGTTGTGTGTCTAAATAGCTGCGCAATTGCATGCTCACATAAAGAAACATTTGCTCAGTGTAAAATTTTCTTAGAGGGAACACGGCGTGTGTACCTCAGCAATCAATGTTTTTCGACATTTTTTCCAGTGAATATTCTGACATCATTTTACATAACAACGCCAATGGCTTTTCTGAGGACAGGTAGAAAGACCCAGCATGCTCGGAGGAAAGTAAAATTTTTCTGACTGGAAAGGGTCTTGAGTTTCCCGAATTGACATCCGACGAGTGGTTACGGAAGTTTTACTTTTTGGAAGATGTTACACAATATCTCAGCAGTCTTAAGCAAACTATCCCTGCTCTTCGAAAGAAAGCTTATCTTGTTCGTCAAAGATCTTAACAACGATTTCCAATGTTTCCCCTGCTTAAATATATACAAACAAACCATCCGGCAATACCTGAATACAGAGTGTTTTGTGCATGCCTTTGATGAAATCAAAACTGCTTTAGAAGGTCTTTTCCAAGATTTTCGCCAGCAAAACCATCTAGGCTATTTTACATTCAACCATTCGAAGCAGACATAATTGCCTTAGATTTTTCTTCCTTTCAAAATGTAAATCGAGAGGGACTGGAGTCAAAATTGGAAAAGTTACGAGAGAAAATCCTGTGGAAGTCCAAGTTTGAACATCTGGTAACGGACATTGGAAACTTCGACAAGGATCGGTCAGCACTTTCACAAAAAAAATGGAGAAAATTAAACGAATTGTAAAAACGGGATCAACTTGTCTTTGAGGCCTGGAATTGTTTGCATGATTCTTGTAGAAATATAAATAACTGTGCAATGGGATTTTGCCAATCTTTCGGTCGACTTGACTTTGCAATTCAGTTTTTTCAAGCATGAACATCACAAACTGTAAACTACGGAACAGATTGACTTGAGTTCGCCATTGTGTGTGAAATTAAAAACTACTTCGTAGACGTACTTTTCAAACAATGAAAAGCTTTCATAAGAAGTCCTGGAACAAACTTCGCATTGAATGCAATTAGGTGACTATATCGACAGATCTAACGCTAAATATTTCCTAAGCTGTTACTGTTTTTAAGCATATAATTTTTGTTCTCAATGCATTTAGCAACACGTTACGCAGTGATTTTATTAAGTTTTAATAATAGGGAAATTTTATGGATGTCTTTGTCAACAACTAACTGGAGACAAAAGTTGTTTCAAAAAATACTGCAAAATCTTGTACAGGTATAATAGTAACTAGTCATGAATTGTTTGACGTTTTTGAATTCTTTTCTAACTTCAGGTTATTTTTAGCAACAGTCACGTTTGTGTAAACGCTTACTACAAGTTTTGAGAAGAACGTGTTTTTGTGCTTTTAAGCATGACATTCATGGCCGCAGCTGTGTAGCAGAAAACTTCACTGCTGGTATCGGATTGCTGACGCATGACATTTAAAAGCATTTTTACCAAGTTAGCTAGTGCGTAATTTTGCAACAAGCAGCAGTAAGCCGATACACTAGAGGCTAGTGACTAGCCCCTGATGATAAAGTTACTTTATCGTTGTAACAACGTAACACTTGATTGTAGGGTTGTGTTACGTGGGGTTCGCTGCTATGTAAGAAATTTTTACTGTTTTCGTATTTTAAAAACCGCCTGTAACGTCTACGCCACCAGAAAACCAATTTCTTAAAAATACGAGGAAATTTAGCTTCGAAGCAAAAAAAGGTAGTCGACTTCTGCCTTGGTGCTAATTAACGAAAAACGTTTAACGGGAGTGAGCTTTTGTTTCAGATAAACTTTCCTTGCTGGGACTCCTCATCTGCGGTCACGTAATTAATCAAAGTGGTGGTCATTGTTGTTTGTGCATCTGAAGATCAAATGAAAACACTTTGGTATTCCTTCAGGCGATCCCCAGATTTTTCACTGGGGACCGCGTTAATAACCACTGCCGTAGACAAACCACCGTTCGCGCCATTTTACAGAAATCCGGGATTTAACAGAAAGCCGGGGTGCAAACTTTTTCACCATCTGCAAATTTCATTGCATCGTGCAGTTCATATGTCTTTGGGGGGTCTGGATTTTTTTGCTTTTCCCTTCAAGTACTGCATCCGCAGCGGTCCGCAAGCAGGAGAACATTCACAGCTTGCAGTCCGTTATTGAAAAGCGGCTTTTACGCAGCGTATGCAGCCCAGTCAGTCTTTACAATTACATCTTTTCTGCTGCTTGCTTTATTACAACATATGCTACTACCTGCTGATTTTGATTCTGGTCATAGTTACATGAGCGAAAATAGTAAACAACCCTGTATCGCGAAGCAACGTGGTTCAGAAGGTAAACAATTGTACAAGTTGGCGAAACTTCGGTACTTAAAAATAAAAAACATAATTAGCGACAGTTAGAAAAAGGAGAGAATTTGAAGGCTCTAGGTTTGCTATGAGCTTTTTAGGAATCTGTACGCCATACTCTGCGTTTATCATTTTTGGAAGATTCGGTCTTGCGCATGTCCACATTCCAGCAATTATTGAGACAGTCTCTCCACAAAGGCGACAGAGTCGAATCGGAAACAATCAGCAAATGGTTTTAATAGGAAATCGATTTCACGGAATTTACTTAGCCCTGAAAATTTCAAGCAAAAGCTGACGAGTGACATGATGAAAAACTACACTAGATAAAAGTGCTTCGTTTTGCCCAAATGCAGGCGCGCAAGCGCTTTTATGCCTGCCATGGCGAAAAACATAGAAAACTTACCCGATGTATTTGCGCGTCCATCATAGCTGCGAACACTTTCGTTTCCGCTTAACAAGTTTGGGCTTGAGCAAGAACACACCGCGTTATCTTGATCTACATAGATTCAGCGATGGTTTACAAACAATCTACACAGATCAAGCGATGGTTTACGACGTAAACCATCTACACAGAGCAAGCGATGGTTTACACGTAAACTTTACGTGAACTTGCAAAGTGGTGCCTTAAAAGACACGGATAATTTCTTTGAAAAAAGAACAACACATATACTTTCTTTAGAGAATCTCTGTCAATTCTGCCACTTTAAGTTTACAGAAAAGGAATCAGGCCCCAGAGATCTACAGTTATAAATTAGATGTCCGCTTCCAGTGCCGCGGTTAAGCACCACGGGCTGAAACAAAATGAGGTGCTAGCGTTGATCAGATAAATTAAAAACACACTACGAGGTGCTGTATGAAATGCAACTTGAAGGGAATTTGTACACAGTCATATATTCAGAATGTTACACACATGATGACACACAAAACACTGCATAAATACCGCAATAAGCACAACTGAGAATACTGAGTTGGTTGCAGTTAAACGCAAGGAATTGACTAATGTTTACAAACATTTACGAGATATGCCCCGAGTCTTGCATGTATAGTAGTGAATATTGCCAAAAAGGCTGTCATAAACAAATTCAACGGAGACGCCATACCACCACATGGTCTCCGTACGTCCCAATCCGATCGAGCACATCTTTCGACAGCAGTGTTTTGAATGTGGAGAATATTTTTAAGACGTTGATCCTCAAAACCTCTGCGTGTGTTACTTAGTTTCTGGAAGCCTACCAACAAGCCAGTGCACTGCTGTGTGTGGAGAGAATGCAGAGTGCGTTTTTGTGGGCGGCGACGCTTCCACCTGCCGATGCAAAGCAGGCTACACTGGCGACGGACAAACTTGTGTCGGTGAGCCGTGAATTCTACTGCAAAGCAACAACAAAATTTACTTTGTTTTTTTAAACACAATCTTAAAACTTCGTGAAGCGCTCTTTTGCTGAAGCTGTTTATTGGTAATTCATTCATGAAGATATTCATCGGCGTCAAGACATCTACAAAGTTTCCGAAAAGCTTAATCGGCTAGCTTGATTATATGGAACTCTAAAACAGTACTTTTCTATCTCTTTTAGTATTTTTAATCAACGTTGCTCTACACAGTATTAACAGACGTTATAGAGCTATGTATATGTTGTTGAGACTTGAGAATAATTTTTTTAACAAAAACAAAAACGCGGTTTAATTGAAAAAAGATGCACTTTATTGCTAACATTGGTCGAACTAGGCATATGAAATCCCTCAAGGCAAAATTTCAAAGGGTTAAGGGGCCTGTAGGATTTTTTCGTGTGAGTGGTAAAAACTAAAGTTGCATTGACTGAAGTGAAATTGAAAATTGTCTCTCACTCGCTGTTTCAGTAATCAAGCTTCTGTCAACTATATTCGCTTAAACAGAACAGACTATGAGAGCTGAAAGTAACCAAGTTCGAGCTTTTAGTAAACAGTTTAAAGACCATGAACTATTTAGCCTGCCCAATGTGCTGGCTCCCGAAAATTGGGTAACTGTTCCAGCGATGAACAAGCGATGAACTGTTCCAGCGATGAACAAGCAGTGGTCCGAGGGATAAAAGCATCCAGTGAAACAAAAAGTGCCGTGTAGATGACTCTTCACAAAAAAGAGGATAATAAAGGCTTGAAATGCTGTTTTAAGATAACTCTATTGGGACAAGTGATAAGCTGTTGTGGTTGATGTACAAACTACAAATTAACAATACGTTTTCCCAAAAAACTTAGAGATCGGAGTTCCAAACATCGAAAAGTGCAGATCTTTCTGTGACCCGAATGCCATATGCACATTGATTGGAAATGGATCACAATCACCTTCTTGCCGGTGCAAGCCTGGTTACGTTGGTGATGGATTCACATGCACAGCAGGTGATTGATTCCCTGAACAATCTGTTGTTTCTTAGAATTGTATTACTTTATTTGATTTGTGTTCCTACCTTTCTGGTACATTTGGCAACACATATACCGCTCGGCAAGAGGCTGTGCCCCTTAAAAACTTGCTGTTGTTTGAAAGTTCTATGCGTCCTTTTCTCGATAAGGCAATGTGGCAATTTCCCACACCACTTTAAATTATCAATGAGCATGAGCGTCGGAAGGTTTTCTTCAACGGGTGCGGCAATAGTGTTTTTTTCCAGGGAGTGACCAAAATGATTTTTGCACAGGGACCCAGCAGTGGTAACATTTCATTTCACCAACTCGAAACAAAGATAAAAGCGTTTTCTACTTAAGTTAATAGGAACATATAAAATTTTTCAAAACCCGGGGGCTTCTCCACTCCCTGCACACTCCTCCCTCGCCCATGACAATGAGTAACCATTTTACTTGAGTAATAGTACAAATATCAGAACTGTATGCTTGTCCAAAATGTACTGAATCAAATATTTTGTGAATGCAGTGATCCTGGTGGCCGCCTCACCGCAAATCCGTTAAATAGTGGTGAAGCTTCAGTTTGACGATGAGCTTGCCACTATCAATTGTTCTTAAAAATTCTCACTGAGCTGCCTGCTTCGAAACTGCACGAGCAAAACGTTTTCGGACCGTGCTAGTAACCCTGCAGTTTTTGTAAGTAGATCATCAGAAAACATAATTTGAGAGACTGATGTTTTTTCGTAGAGCCTGGTCGGGGAACTCAGGTTACTTGCACAGCTGCCTGTCCAGAAAACTCGGTATGTGTGCAGCTGGACGGGAATACAGGAGGCTGTAGATGCAATCCAGGCTACATTGTCGCTGGAAATGCTTGCATAGGTGAGCCAAGCATTTTCGCTCTACCACACTTCGAATTGACGCCTGCAGTGTACGTTGCAGGATTCCCATTGAGCTGGTGTTTTGTTTGTGAAAGGCCTGTGTTTGTCAGGGTCAAACTGTGACTTGTCGGTAAGTGGTTAGTGGACCAAGAACGTTACAGCAAATAAACTGTTTTCTTTTGCCTATGATGAGAAACTTCTGTTTTTTTGTGGCAGATTTATTTTATCAAACTGATTGAAGTTTTGCTACTGACCGCAAAAGCAGCAATTCTGTTTCATCGATTAAAAGTTCCAGTTTCCTAAAAAGTTTTTTTTTTTCATTCGAGCAACAGTGAGAAGTTTTTGCACCGAAACTTGACTTTGCAAGTTAGACAAAAGTAATGGATCGGCTAACTGCAAACAAACTTTCACTAAATATTTCCAAAACAAAATATATGTAGATCACAAACAAACATGTAAGCACAGAATCCTTCGTAATAAATGCAAACAGTAATCGTATTGAAACAGCTTTGACTTACAAGTACCTTGGAGTAATTGTAGATGAAAAACTGACTTGGAAAGAGCATTGTAAACAGTTGTGTTGTACTGTATCCAAATATGTTGGTGTAATGTACAAAGTTAAACAGTATGTTAATAACCACGCAATACATATGTTATATCACAGCTTAATAAACTCACGAACACAGTATGGGATTCTTGCCTGGGGAAAAGCAGCTTCATGTCATTTACAGCCAACATCGGTTGTCTTAAAACCGAACCATGAGATGCTTAAACACAAACAACCTTTTGAATAACAAAGTTACTACCATTTATAAAAGGCAAAAAATTCTCCAACTCTTGAAGTGAGCAAATTCATGTACAAATATACTAACTCTCAGTTACCTGCTACGTTTAACAATTATTTTAAACTCATTACAGATGTTCATTCATATAATACAAGACAAATCAAAACTCGACAATTTGCTTTACCAAACGTACGTTCAAACTCAGGTGCTAAAATGATAAAATATAGTGCAATAGAAATCTGGTCAGGAATTCCTTCAGGAATAAAAAATAAAACGTGTTTGGCACTTTTTTCGGCAGAGTATAAGAAATATGTATTACTCGGCTGCTAGATACATACTTCGTGTTCTTATTGATTGGTGTACATAAACCAAGTGGTGATTTTTGTTACGTTCACAAAAACTGTATGAAGTAGTGGGATGCGTTAGTCTGTAGACACAAAGCAAGAGAATTTCCGTTCACATGCATATATTGACAACGAGTTCTTTTCCGCAAAGCATGATTGCGCGACTGGTTCTCAATCTGCTTAAACCTCGTGACACCATTGCGGTGCTGCAGCGGTCTATAGCTTTTGACGCATTTCCTCTCTAGCATTCACGATTATTGTCGATTGTGTGAAAACAGTAAATGTTTAATTTGACAACTTTAAACCTTTTCTTCTGGTGGCTTGACCTTACCTGCAATGCATTTTAATTCAATAAACCGTATAACCGCATTACACATATTACATTTTATACCCAGAGCAAAAGGCTGTTATTAACTATTAAGCACTGTTCCCTTTACACTATAAGCAGCTTCGTCCTTGGGAGGTCTGCAGCCTAAATGTCCCTTGGTGTTTCGCAGCCTCCCACTCTCTCATGTATCTTATAAATCGATGTACTTGGAAGTCATCGCAGTACTACATTATAACATTCATGATGGCGTCATTCATGCGTGTGTCATTCAAGCTTGTGTTTCATCAAATTGTATTAGCGCCATCAAGCGTATACCCTCTACTACAGCCATGTATATATCCTCGACTTCCTTCATATATTTGTGTATTCCTTGTTACTGCGATGCATTTTTAAAGTCTAGCGCCTTGCGTGTGGGAGTGAAGACGTTACACAATACAATATCAACAAACTTGGCACCATGTTATCAAATCAAACTTTTGACTTTCAGCTCCAACCGCATCAACCGGACAGGGTAGCGACTGTGGAGACTTGTGCGGCCCAAACTCAGAATGCACCAGAGATCAAGATGGAGCAATCGACTGCAAATGCAAGCCTGGTTACACCGGTGACGGACTTACATGCGTAGGTACTGCAATAAACAAAAACACAAGTATATTTCAATCATTTCAAGTTTAACGCTGCTGGTTTGAAATACTGGACTGGATGTAAAGTCAACGGATTTGTGCAATGTGTTAACGGATGAAATAACGGCGCATATGAATATCAGATGCAGTTGTAAAAGTTCGATATATTCTCCTACCGGCGTAACATGCAGTAATGTTGTGTCAAAGCCCGGCAACGACAAAGCGCTTTATCGAACGTAATAATAGTCAAATGCCTGATATCCCAGCAATAGGCTACAAAAGGGATAACCTTGTTCGGCCCGCAAAGAAGCTTCCAACAATCCACTTCATTTCAACAGATGGGCAGCGTCAAACAACACGTTAGCTGTTCAGCTACATATGCAGATAACTCGAGATACGTTGAGGTTGAGAGTGATGCAGAAGCTTGTCAGTGCGGTCCAGACTATGTGGCTGAAGTAGATGCTTGCGTTTGAGAGAAGCACTTGATCCCAAAGAAAACAAATCACGATGTCCAACACAGTGCTGATGCTTCGTTTGCAAGCCATTTCAACGTGGTAAAGCGTTGGTCCCTACCTAGATGCAGCCAAAAATTACGATTTGCAATTAATTGCAAAAATCATGTGTAAGCCAATTTTGAGTATTGCCATTGTTCATGCATTTTTATACCCATTCTTCTTCTCAGGAGGGTCACGGAGTTAGCATCCCTAGGAGGACCCGAAAGATCTCACGGTTTTCAGCAATCTCAGATAGTTCTGCTCAGGGATGGCCTTAGCAAATGCGGGGCCCGTTTGGAAACACGTTTGCAGGGCCCCACTTCGTAGCGTGTGCAGAAATTTTTGAGGTGATACATCAAGTCATAGTGATAGAAATCGGTGATGTGAAAGAGGGAGGCAGGGAGGTCTGGGTCATCCATAGTTTCAAATCAGAGAAGTAAACATCGCGTACCAGTCAATAAGTCCAAGAGTTACTGCACTTAATGCCTCCTGTCTGTTCAGGTACCTTCACCAGAGAGGAGGTATCGAGTGTAGAGCGAGTGCGCATCCTCCAGACGTAAAAAGTTTGCAGTAGTAGCAAATTATTCTGTTTTTCAATGCCGATATTACAGCCGTGGACGAGCTAACGCTTCACCGTTTGGCAGTACTTTTTTGCAGTGGAACCTACAAAACCGTGTCCCATCACTCTCCTTTCTAGGAAAAACTTTTGTTGTGATTGTAAGTGGTCTTCTTTGGGCTAAATAGCCTCTAACCTTCCGACTCATGACACCTGGCCATGTGGCAGGATCGTTTGTTGAACCAATGGTTCTGAAAATTCTTTGAATTTTCGTCCTCGCAAGCCTCATCAGATGCACCAACGGGCGAGCTTCCTTCTTTGACGACTCAACAATTTCGAAATGAATTATCTCACTTCTCGTACACAAACTTCCACTTTCACTTCCTGGCATAACATCATCAGGTTGGCTGCCAACGTTGTCGCCATTTTCACTGTGGTGTGGTTCTTCTACAGCAGTGCTTGCCAACTTTGTTTGATGCATTCTTCCCTTCGCTCGTTTTGAAAATTTTCATTCCTTCCTTACAGAACTTTCATTCCTACCCTCGTCGGGTTCGTAGGCTAGTTGGAACAATGGTTTGCAATTGGAACAATGGTCTTTATTGACGACAATATATTGTTTAATAAAAGTGGGACAAAACTATTTGTTGCTAAGTATTGTTGTCAAAAAATAAACGCATGTCCTTATTCTTTGAGCACTACAACCGCATCTTTGTGACTGAGTACCCGGACGTTACAGTGTTAGTTTGGGGACGCGTGTATGGCACAAGGCATTCGCACTTCACCTGGCGTTGGTCAGGGTTGGACTCTAATTCTTAACGTGCGATTTTCATGTTGTACTCTGGATTTAGTGTTGTATCAAGTGTTACAAGTTAGCGAACAACTGCTAATGCTTAACGTGCGATTTTCATGTTCTACTCTGGATTTAGTGCTGTATCAAGTGTTACAAGTCAGCGAACAACTGTACTATGGAAATGTCTGTAATGTAGTAGTCCTATCCCAACACCGTTACTAAACATTCAGTGTATGGTTTTTATCAATCTGCGTTGTGCAACCAGTGTGCCTTGTGCTCTATGGACTTTGCGTCTGGTGCAAATATTAAAATAAAACAAATAAAATAAATGGCACTAAAGTTTGTCAACAAAAACGTTTAATAGTCCTCTAAATAGCTTACTAATATATAGTGATATAGCCTTAATAATTGAAACAGCCAATGTCGACTTAAAAGAGAAGTACAACACTTACAACGAAGAGGCAACTTAACTAAAAGAGAAATTCCTTCCCTGAACTCCCACTGTTCTAGAGCCTTTTCTGCATTTTCTCAGGTATTTCTAGCCCACTTTTGACTGCCACTTGATACTTCCAGCCTATGGCTCTTGGTCTTTGACGTATGATATTTAGATTAGTTACAGAAACAACATATTCTAAAATAAATATCCCAAATTTGATTGTTACAACCAAAAATAGAACGCCATTATACACCTGCTTATCACAATATACTTTTTATTTGGATAATGCTTGCAGACAGTGAAACACCCTTACTAGAGCACCGGTCAAAAGAGTACAACCGCTTATTAGAGCAGTTTTTTAATATCCCGCAAAGTTAAATTATTTTCTGTTCTTACACGAAAGAAATGTATAAAGTAATTGCAGATTTCCCAATAACTATAAACATACATTTTAGAAATTTTTCAAAGCAGAAAATAGTAGACACTGTAATAGCCTTCAAAAGTTCCACGAAATTCACCCACATTTGCACCTTTTCAGACATTCTTCAACTTTCAATTTGTTAGGCTATATCTCAAAAATTACGATGCTACTCTGCATGAGATTGCTGCGATAATCTTTGTTACTTATAAAGTAGCCCGTGGGCCGCATTATGATGCTCATGCAACAATGGCGGTACCTGAACCTTACTAGAGACATGTTTTACATCTTATTTCCTGCGAAAGGCATCGTGAGTTGTAGACAAATCATCTATAGCCATCTCTACGTTCGTTTAAATGGAACTTGTTGACACGCTTGCCGAGCACTTTTGAAAACCGGTGAACAAACTAAACAAGTTAATGTAAATTATTTGTAAATTCCCAAAAAGTATCGCGGGCAGCACAAAATGTCCTGGCGGCGACATGTCGCCCGCGTACTGTGTGTTTGTTACTCCTGTGAAGACTGACTTTAGGCAGCATACATTTGCAACCTCAAACTAAATTTAATCTTTAGAAGACAAGCAGCAGTAACTATTGAAACAGCAACAACGTATTGGACCGTATCGTACAGCAGTTATTAAAACTTGACCTGCCAAATACGAAACGCGAAAAGTGAAACAGAAAACACCTTTAAAACTCTCTCTTCCAAACTGCTATTGAGAAAACTAGGCCACATATTACCGAAAAACAATGACCCTTGTTACGATTAAAGAACGAATTATGATGAGAGTGTTAAAACCGCGCAGTTCACTTCTTTGATTTTCGTTGGCAACGTGCCCCACGCCATGAAACAGTGGGCCGGGCCCGGCAGTGAACAAGCAGATTCGACATAAAGTGTGAGTTTTCGTATGTTTGTAGGCGAAGCGCGCGGCCCCCTTTGGCGCAGAGCCTGATTGGAAGCAATCGGTCCGATCTCTGCCGCTGGTCCTCGAGTTATCACTCTTTAAAGTCATTACCCAAGTTTCATGGACATAGGTAATGATTAGAAGTAGAGTTGATTTAAAAACTGACAGCTTTGCTGTATTTGAAAGCTCCCGTTTTGTGAACACAGAGCGATAAAGCTCACGAAGAACTGCGTTTGCTTTACCAATCCATGTATCAATCTCTTTATTCTACTTTCCGTCACTTGTGAATACCACCCAACTCCCAAGGTTCTTGAACTTATCCACCTGCCGCAGTGTATTGCCACTTACTTGCAGCGCGTACTGTGGCTTTGGTTTCTAGAGAGACACAATACGTCGGTCTGTTTAGTGCTAATTATCATTCTTGCTTGTTCGCACGCAGCTGAAAACCTTTCAAGTCCATGTTGGCGACCCTGTGGAGAAGATGCTAGCAATACTAAATCGTGTGCAAAGAACAAACGGTTGATCCTGCAGCTTTCAATAGAGACACCCACGTCAACTTGGCTGTGACTGTCTATCCAATTCATATTGTTGACGTGTCTCTCACTCTGTAACACACAAGCACGAGCTGTGAATCTGATTCACGTTGTCCTATGCGATGATGAAGGTGTTACTCAGGCTCGCGGCTGTTAGAGACACGAAACAGGCAGGAGAGTTGACAGGTGACACTGTACACTTTATTGCCTCGAGTTCTGCACTGGTTTTAATGATGCAAAACGGCAGCATTTATCGACCATTAACACAGACGGCGAC